>OLNF01000120.1_pt1 | contig 57247 bp, 48 predicted proteins | sample 1673061 | NCBI WGS metagenome assembly OLNF01 (sample SAMEA3136751, study PRJEB25190) | human gut metagenome
ACTCTTTAACCTTTACTGCACGGAAATCTGACTTGCTGAATGTATCAAAATCAACAAATTCCTCAAATAAAGGCTCTACCTTTACCTTAGAAAAATCAATCTTTTCAGACTCAGTTTTTACATTTTTTTCAGGTGCTTCAGAAGCTGTATTATTTACATCATTTTTCTTATTTACACCATCTAAGGACTTCATTGTCGGGAAAAGCAGTACGTCACGAATAGCCGGACTGTTTGTCATCATCATTACCATACGGTCAATTCCGTAACCGATACCACCTGTTGGCGGCATACCGATGCTCAATGCATTCAGGAAGTCTTCGTCTGTATGGTTCGCCTCATCATCGCCGGCTTCAAATGCTTTTTCCTGTGCTTCGAAACGTTCTCTCTGATCAATCGGATCATTCAACTCAGAGTACGCATTTGCCATCTCCCATCCGTTCATGAAGAACTCAAAACGCTCTACATAATCCGGATCTTCTGGTTTTTTCTTTGTCAGCGGTGAAATCTCTACCGGATGATCCATAATAAAGGTCGGCTGGATCAAGTGCTCCTCTACATATTCCTCAAAGAAGAGATTTAAGATATCACCTTTCTGATGACGCTCTTCGTATTCAATATGATGCTCGTCTGCAACTTTCTTTGCTTCTTCGGTAGAGTGAATTTCATTGAAATCTACGTTTGCGTACTGTTTTACAGCATCGATCATAGTGATACGGGCAAACGGTTTGGACAGATCCATGGTATGCTCACCGTATGTGATCACCTCAGATCCTGTTACTTCCTTAGCTACATGACGATACAGATTCTCTGTCAGATCCATCATGCCATGATAATCTGTATATGCCTGGTATAACTCCATCAGAGTGAATTCCGGGTTGTGACGGGTATCAAGACCCTCGTTACGGAATACACGGCCAATCTCGTATACACGTTCCATACCACCTACAATCAGACGTTTCAGATAGAGTTCCAAAGAGATACGGAGTTTCAGGTCTTCATTTAATGCGTTGAAATGTGTCTCAAATGGTCTTGCTGCCGCACCGCCTGCATTAGATACCAGCATCGGTGTCTCAACTTCCATGAATCCCTGTGCATCCAGAAAACGACGGATACTGCTGATAACTTTGGAACGTTTGATGAATGTATCTTTTACTTCCGGATTCATGATCAGGTCTACATATCTCTGACGATAACGGGTATCTGTGTCAGTCAGACCATGGAATTTCTCCGGCAGAACCTGAAGGCTCTTGGAAAGAAGTGTAACTTCTGTCGCATGAATAGAAATCTCACCTGTTTTTGTCTTGAATACTTCACCTTTGATACCGAGAATATCACCTACATCATATTTCTTGAAATCTGCGTAGGACTCTTCTCCGATATTGTCACGTGCCACATAGGACTGAATGCTGCCCTGCAGATCCTGAATATTGCAGAAAGAAGCTTTTCCCATAACACGTTTGAACATCATACGACCCGCAATGCTTACGGTCTTTCCTTCCAGCTCATCAAAGTTATCTTTGATTTCCATGCTGTGATGTGTCATGTCATATTTGGTGATCTGAAACGGATCTTTTCCACGTTCCTGAAGATCCTGCAGTTTCTCGCGACGAACCTTTAAGAGCTGGTTTACGTCTACATTCTGTGCATTCTTTTGTTCAGCCATTTCCTGTTCTCCTTTTCTATTAATTTGATCTCTGAATTTCCAGTACTTTGTACTGTAAAACACCAGCCTGTGTCTCTACATTTACAATATCGCCAACTTTTGCTCCCAGTAATGCTTTTCCTACCGGAGATTCATTGGAAATTTTTCCTTTTAAGCTGTTTGCTTCTGTGGAACCAACGATTTTATACTCAAGTTCTTCGTCGAATTCACAGTCAAGAATACGAACCTGGCAGCCAACACTGATTTTGTCTAGATCTACTTCTTCCTCAACAACAACTTCTGCATGTCTCAAAATTTTCTCAATTTCCTCGATACGAGCCTCGATATCACGCTGCTCATCTTTTGCTGCATCGTACTCTGCATTCTCTGATAAGTCACCCTGCTCACGGGCTTCTTTAATCTTCTGTGCAATCTCTTTTCGTTTTACTACCTTTAAGTCCTGCAACTCACTCTCCAGTTTCTGTAAACCCTGGTAAGTTAAAAGATTTTTCTTATCCATCTCTGCTGATCCTCCTGATCGTTTATTTATCTGAATTTTTGAAGAGTTTTACCCACTTTCACAATCACTACATTATAACCAATCGGAACTTCTATGTCAAGATTCCGCTTTGGGATCTCCCCTGTATTTTCTGGCAAACTACTATTTTTTTGCCGAAGTGCACATCGCTTGTTGCAAACGCATGCTTCCTGAGACTCTACTTTCCGATATTCCCGCCATCTGCGCTTATAAAAAGGAAGGTAAATCACATCTCTGCGAAATTCTCGGACATGCAATTCCCCATACCGCTGCAAATCAAGAACCATTCCCGCCCGACTCTGATGCATCTCAGCCAGCGGCAATATACGGACGATCAGCCCGCATTCGTGCTCCATCCTGTCCGCAAATGCCGCAAAATATTGGGGACGGTCTGTACAGATTTCCAGAAAATTCAGTCCAGGATACAGCTGTTCTAAAATCTGATCCACATCATCTTCTTCACCAAACACCTGCTCCGGAGAGTCTGTGTCAAGAATCATCGGTCGAAACTCCCGATATGCTTCCATCAAATCGTGTCTTTCTGCAGCTTTCGATTCCAACACCTCTTCACCTGTCTTTTTGCAAATATCGCTTTCACAATCAACTCTATGACCGGATGCCCGCCCCCGGTACAGCAGAATCTGCTCAATCACTTCTCTCGTGGCATAAATCCACGGATTGGTCGATACATCCTCCACTTCATCCATCAGGGTCCCATTTGGTTTTTTCGCTCTCCTGCCGGCATTCCATTTATCTATGAACTGCTGCAGCCAGTGAATCAACCGGTGACAACGGACGCATAGTCTGTTCAGAATGTTCTTTATATAGCCACTTCCTATCTGTTTTTTACTATTTTATGATATCATTGTCTAAAGATGTGTTTTTCCTCTGCCAGCCACTGTTCCAGCAATGCTTCCAGCTGTGCATAGCTTTCTACTTCATTGATCTTCCCCCGCAGTTTGGAAGAATTTTTGTATCCGGCCGTATACCAGGCTGCATGCTTACGGATTTCCCGGATGCCAATATAGTCTCCTTTGATCTGAAGCTGCAACCGTGCATGCAGAAGCATCATATCCACCACTTCCTGTCTGGACGGACGCGGCATTTCTTCTCCTGTTTCTAACTGATGCAGAATCTGTTGAAAAATCCATGGATTTCCCTGGGCTCCACGCCCGATCATAAAGCCGTCACATCCGGTCTGCTCTTTCATCCGAATCACATCCTGTGCACAGAGAATATCCCCATTTCCAATGACTGGAATGGACACAGCCTCTTTCACCTGCCGGATGATATCCCAGTCTGCTTTTCCGGAATAATACTGCTGTCTCGTTCTTCCATGTACAGCAACAGCCGCCACTCCACAGCTTTCCGCAATCTTTGCAATTTCCACTGCATTGACATGTTCCTCGTCAAACCCTTTTCGAATCTTGACAGTCACCGGTTTTTTCACTGCTTTTACAAGTTTGGTCAGAATCTCCTCCACCAGTTTCGGATCCTTCATCAATGCAGAGCCTTCCCGGTTATTTACTACCTTCGGCACCGGACATCCCATATTAAAATCCAGAATTTCAAAAGGGCGTTCCTCAATCTGTGCCGCCATTGCAGCCAGAATATCCGGATCTGATCCAAAAAGCTGCAAAGATACCGGATGTTCCTCCGGATGAATTTCCATCAGTAATTCTGTATTTTTATTTTTATAATAAATCGCTTTTGCGCTGACCATTTCCATACATAAAAGGCCGGCACCCTGCCTGCGGCATAACAAACGAAATGGCAGGTCTGTTACGCCTGCCATGGGTGCCAGTATCAGATTATTTTCCAGAGTTACATTTCCTATTTTCAATTCACTCATACTGTTCTCTTTCCGTTTTTTATTTTGCATTTTAATCTGCACGAAAACAATGAGGGGACTCCATCCTCATTAACATGATTTCTGTACATTTCCATCTGCTCTCGCCTACTTTTTCTGTTTTTCAAAAATCAGGCGCATGCCCTGCAATGTAAGCATTGGATCGTAAATATCAATGGCATCCGTATCTTTCTCGATAATACGGCCAAGTCCACCGGTTGCAACGACTTTGATATCTCCTTTTCCAAATTCTTTCTTCATCTGTTTTACAATATATTCTGTCTGACCAATCTGTCCATATACAAGTCCTGCCTGCATACATGCAATAGTATCCTGTGCCAGAATACTCTTTGGTTTCTTGATCTCAAACTCCGGCAGTTTGGCAGCCATACTCCACATCGCCTGGGCAGAAGTCCGGATACCCGGCGCAATCACACAAGCAGTAAAGGTACCGTCTGCATCCACCAGATCAAAAGTGGTAGCGGTTCCGTAGTCGATAACGATAGCCGGTCCACCATACAGTTCATACACAGCTGCCGCATCCACAATCCTGTCTGCACCTACCTGGCGCGGATTTTTGGAAGCCACACGGATTCCTGTCTTTACACCAGCCTCAATGATGATTGGTTTTGTATGAAAATATTTGATGATAGCGCTAGTCAGTGAATGCATGACATTCGGTACTACAGAAGCCACAATAACATCTGTGATTTCTTCCACTTTCACATCATTGTGCTCTAACAGTTCGCACATCACCATGCCATATTCGTCTGAGGTACGTGTCTGAATCGTCGTCATCCGAAATGTTACATGAAGTTTTTTCCCTTCAAATACCCCCAGTGTAATATTCGTGTTTCCTATATCTACAGTCAAAAGCATCTGCCTGTCCTCCAATTACCCATTTTTACGCATCCAGCTGATGCATTACTTTATAATACATTTCCAGTGATTCTAACAATTCCTGCTTTGTGTTCTGCAACTGTTTCATCTTCAGAACACTTCCAATCTCGTCGTACAGCAGATCCCCTTCATCTGCCGCTGTCTCAAAGACCAAATCTCCGTCCTCATCAAATTTCAGTGTCAGTGTACCTCCTACGTCTTCCGTGTACAGTACACACATCAGTTTCAGTTCATCCTGAATTCCCTGTGGTATTTTCTGAAAATCAGGATTCAGATAATATTTTTTTGTATATGCACTGGATCCACACAGCACAACTTCTTCCTGGTTCATATCTAGTGGTATTCTCCTTCTATTGTTATACATAACCATATACGCCGCGCACAGACACTTCTCCGGACGACACATGCATAATCCCGTCCTCCGTCTGTACCAACAACTCACCTGCCTGGTTAATCCCCTGTGCCACTCCGGTATATTCTCTTTTCGGATTAAGCACCCGGACACTGCGGCCACGGTTTACAAGGTGACTGTTATATTCGTTCATAAGTCCGGACAGATCCTGCGTCTGCAGATATTGTGCATAGTAAATTTCAAACTGTGCCATGATCTCTGAGATCAGTTTCGCTCTGCTGCATGTCACCCCGGTAAGTAAATACAATGATGTGGCCGTCGATGCCACCTCCTCCGGGAATACTTCGTTTGACACATTAATGCCTACACCGACGACAATGTAATTGATATAGTCAATCTGCGCACTCATTTCCGTTAGAATACCGCACACTTTTTTGCCGTCACACACAATATCGTTCGGCCATTTGATCTGTGTATCAATACCGGTCACCTGACGGATCCCTGCTCGCACCGCTAATGCCATAACCAGCGTCAACATGGACGCATTGCCTGGTGCAATATCCGGTTTCAGGAGCAAAGTCATAAAAATTCCTTCGCCCACTCTGGATTCCCAGGAGCGGCCACGGCGTCCTTTCCCTGCTGTCTGAGAGTCACTGACCACCAGAAGTCCCTGGCCGGCACCTTCTTCAGCCAGCTTTTTTGCCTGATCGTTGGTTGAATCTGTCTCGGAAAATACGACAAGCTGCTGTCCCGCCCATTCCGTATGTATCTGATTTTGAATTGTTTCCTCTGTAAGCAGATCCGGCTGCGCCGTCAGACGGTATCCTTTGTTTCGCACCGCCTGTATCACATATCCTTCTGCCTCAAGCTGTCGGATTACTTTCCAGACTGCTGTGCGGGATACGCCAAATCGCTCACTGAGTTCCTGCCCGGAGATAAAATCCGGGCAGTTCTGCAAAAGTTCCAGAATTTTCTTTTTCACAATTTTTCCACCTAACCATGTAAAACGGACATTCGCAATCCGCTTTCGCTACTTGCTCATGAACGCAGACCTTAAGTCGTCTGTATGTCTTCAGTCCTATTTTTCGTCGCCGCCAAGTGTTGCATACATCACTGCTTTGATGGTATGCATACGGTTCTCAGCCTCATCAAATACAATGGACTGCGGGCTTTCAAATACTTCGTCTGTTACTTCCATGGCATCTAAACCGAACTTGTCATGAATTTCTTTTCCAATCTTTGTATGTAAGTCATGAAATGCCGGAAGACAATGCATAAATTTCACCTGCGGGCCGGCATTTTCCATTAATTTTGTATTTACCTGATATGGGGTCAGCTCTGCAATACGGCTTGCCCATACATCATCCGGTTCACCCATGGATACCCATACATCTGTGTAGATGACATCTGCACCTTTGGTTCCTTCCATGGCATCCTCAGTCAGTGTAATGGTTGCTCCGGTTTTCTCTGCGATAGCACGACACTGAGCTACCAGTTCCTCATTCGGAAAATAGTTTTTGTTTGTACATGCAGTGAAATGCATACCGAGTTTTGCACATACAACCATCAGAGAATTTCCCATATTATAACGGGCATCTCCCATATACGCAAGTTTAATTCCTTTCAGATGACCAAAATGCTCCTTAATGGTCAGCATGTCTGCAATCATCTGTGTCGGATGAAACTCATTGGTCAGACCGTTCCATACCGGAACTCCCGCATATTTTGCCAGGTCTTCCACGATTGTCTGCTCAAATCCACGGTACTCGATACCGTCATACATGCGCCCAAGTACACGGGCAGTATCTGCGATACTTTCTTTCTTTCCAATCTGGGATGCAGACGGATCCAGAAATGTGGCATGCATACCAAGATCAAAGGCGGCTACTTCAAAAGAGCAACGGGTACGTGTGCTGGTTTTTTCAAAGATCAGTGCAATGTTTTTGCCAGCCAGCACATCATGACGAATGCCTTTTTTCTTCTTTTCTTTGAGTTCTGCGGACAGATCGATCAGATATGTGATCTCCTCCGGTGTAAAATCTAACAGTTTCAGAAAGTTTCTTCCTTTTAAGTTCATCTTTTTTACCTCTCTGTTTTTCTCTTTTATAAACGGTCTTTTTTATTTTGAAGATACGTTTAAGACAAAACTGGGCCGCCTTCTTCCGGCAGCCCATGTTTTTCTCTTAATCACAACCGGTCGCAAAGCGACTGCGTTCAAACAACTTTGACCTGAATTTCTACTTTTCTTTTACATCTGCTGCTACTTCTACCAGAGATTTGGCAAGCCCTGCCATACCCTGAATCTCTGATGGAATAATAATCTTTGTAGCTTTGCCGTCTGCAGCCTTTGCAAATGCTTCCAGACTCTTAATCTGAAGCACTGCCGCATCCGGAGAAGCTTCTTTCAGGAAACGGAGACCATCTGCATTCGCCTGCTGGATCTTCAGGATAGCTTCAGCCTGACCTTCTGCTTCTTTGACAGTTGCTTCACGTTTTGCCTCTGCACGAAGGATGGCTGCCTGTTTCTCAGCTTCCGCATCCAGGATTGCAGATTCTTTCTTACCTTCTGCAACCAAAATTGTGGATTTCTTCTCACCTTCCGCACGGAGAATTGCTTCTCTTCGCTCACGTTCCGCTTTCATCTGTTTTTCCATTGCATCCTGAATTGCCTGCGGTGGAATGATGTTTTTCAGTTCAACACGGTTTACCTTGATACCCCACGGATCTGTTGCAATATCCAGGGATGCACGCATTTTTGTATTAATGGTTTCTCTGGATGTCAGTGTCTCATCCAGTTCCAGATCACCGATGATATTTCTCAGTGTAGTTGCAGTCAGATTTTCAATCGCCATGATTGGATTTTCCACACCATAGGAAAACAGCTTCGGATCCGTAATCTGGAAAAATACAACCGTATCAATCCGCATGGTAACATTATCTTTTGTAATCACTGGCTGCGGGGCAAAGTCAACTACCTGTTCTTTTAACAGGACTCTTTTTGCCACACGGTCAATGATCGGCATTTTAAAATGAATACCAACTTCCCAGGTCCCCTGATATGCTCCCAGACGCTCCACTACATAGGCATTTGCCTGTGGAACAATCTTGATACAGGAAGCCAGGATCAAGATGATAATAACTACGAGAATAATAATTGCAATCATTGTATTGCCCTCCTTTTACTGTCCGACCGAACGTGTCACCATCAGCTTTACCCCGCTGATGCTTTGTACCAGAACAACTGCATTCTTTTCGAACGTTTCCTTCTCATCCACACTTCGCGCAGCCCATTCCTGTCCATGGATCATCACGCGTCCCTGCGACCGAAGATTATTAATCGGTTCAAGCACCACTGCTTCTTCACCGATCAGTGTCTGGGCATTCGTGCGGATATGACCGGAATTGAATTTTTTCTGAGCTAATGGCCGAATCAGCAGCACCAGTACGAATGATACGATCAGAAATATAACAATCTGTATCCCAGTGCCTGCCTGTGTGAGACTGACAAAGAAAGCCGCCAGTGAACCTCCGGCAAACCATATCGTCAACAACCCAACGGTCGCTATCTCAGTCAAAATAAAAATGACCAGAAGAATCAGCCAGACCATAGATGGCGATAAATCAAACATGTCAATCCCTCCTTTTCCTCGCTTTTCACCAATATACTATATTTTATCTTGTTTTACAATAATAATCCGAAAATTTCCACTTCGTTACGAGAGCGCCTCGTTTGCACTCCCACAATCCTTCCTAGATAAAGTAAAAAAACGGACAGCCATAAGGCTGCCCGCTATCCAATCTACTTATCTACTTAGTAAAAAATCTGGCTTCCGATCACAAGTCCGGATCCGCTTGTTCCGGCATGAAAATATTTTGCTCCGCCAGTATTATCCGCACCTGCAAGTGCTTCTGCTGCTGCCTGATAACAACTGGAAGAAATCTTACCATTACTTAATACCCGTGCAAGTTTTCCGCTTCTTGCCGGAGTGAACTGTCCACTCTGGTAAATAACACCGGAAATACTGTTCGGAAAAGATCCACTTTTCACACGGTTCATTACAACCGCGCCGACTGCCAGCTGACCTGCATATGGCTCTCCGCCAGCCTCACACTCAATGATGGCTGCCAGAAGCTGTGTATCACTTGTGGATGCACTGACTGCCGCGGAAGAGCTTGCTGTGGAATCTGTATTTCCACTCTGCGCTGCTGCAGCCTGCTGTGCTTTCGCTGCTTCTCTCGCTCTGATTTCTTCCATGCTGACTGCATCGTCGATATCAAGATCAAGATCTACATAAGCAGCTGCCACATAAGCAGTTACACCGTTACATTCTACGGACACCCATCCGTCTACGTTCTCCGCATCTGTGTTTACTTTCAGAGATTCGCCTGCATCGATCACATCCAGAATCTTTGCATCTGTGCTGTATGATTCACGTACGCGGATTCCATCCGCCTTTGCTGTTGCCTGTGTCTCACAATTTGCCTCTGCATATACCCGTGCTTCTTCACCAAACACGCAGTAAGCATTGCTGACATATCCTTCCACATCACCGGATTTTACTTTTGTCCACTCAGCTCCGACTTCCAGTACTTCCGCACCGGAACCATGATAGAACTTTCCGACTACTTCTGCATCCTGAGATGCTTCTTTTCGTATATTCAAAGAACTGTTTTCATCAACTGTAACAAGCATCTTGTTCGCCCATTCAGCTGCCTGGGCCGCTGCTGCAGCTGCCGCCTGTGCATTCTGATGTGTAATCTGGACAGATTGAATACCAGTGCTTGCGATCTGGCTTGCCCGGTCTAATACGCTTCCGACTACACCTGTTGTATCCACCTCAGCAGCACTTGCAGAAACGGCTGTTGTGACGGATGAAACTGCCAGCGCTGCTGTAATGATTCCGCTTTCAATAACCTTTCTAAATTTCATATGACCTCCTGATCCAGATTCTCTCTCAAATGCGTTCGAGAATCTGCTTTGATTGATATTTATAATTACCTTTTTGTTTAGTATTACGATTCTGTTTATTTCTATTCATTTCTTTTAATTTTGTTACAGAATTGTTACATAAACATTGCAGGCATTATAACAACCATTTTTCAGGATGTCAACCCTTTTTCCCTATTTTTGTGGATTATTCCACCATTTCTAACGTAAAAGCAGCTCTTTTCATATAAAAATCAGCTATTTTTTGTGTACTTTTTGGGATTGACTTTTTATCTGTTATTAATATTTTATTACATTACATTTCATTTGTTTTTTATTCTGCTTTTTCCCAGTCATTTTCAGAAAAAAGATGTTACGGAAACATCTCCCGGATCACACTTCCGAAGAGTTCCTCCTGTTCTCTGGATGGCTCTTTTCTGCTCCGTTTCTGCTCAGCACTGCCTGTCCGCTCCCTGCGCTTCTCGCCGGTATTCTGTTCTATATTTTTCTTCTGTTCAAAATACATTTTTATCATTCCTTCTGTTCGTTTTGCTGTCTCCTTCACCTGTCTGCGGCAGCGTTTCACTGCAAGTAAATTCATGATCATAAGTACGAAGATACATCCCAGTATCATCACGCAAATTTCAGAAAAATACTGTGTGTATACTCCTCTCACAAAATCCAGAATCTGCTCCATCCGGTGCCTCCCTTCTGCCATTTTTTATGGCAATTTGATTTTTTGATACATAACAAGTGTAACAAAATCATACACATAAAAAAAGACCGTACGCCCATGTTTTCGCCGCAAGTTTCGACCACTTTCTTCCTATTAAATTGATATTTTCACGGAGGAAAAAGAAACGCTTGTCTCAATATGGCAATAGGTGTATATTTAAGAAGAAAATTTTGCCGTCATGCATCAGAAGCATTCTTAAAGAATCGTATGACCTAAAACAATAAGATAAAAAATGACAATTGATTGATAGTGAGGATAATCATATGAAAAAAATCATTCTTACCGGCGGTGGTACAGCCGGACACGTCACTCCAAACATCGCCCTGTTGCCGCGACTGAAAGAACTCGGATACGATATTTCCTACATCGGTTCTTATGAAGGTATGGAAAAAGGGCTTATTGAACAGCAGCATATTCCATATTATGGTATTTCTTCCGGAAAATTACGCCGCTATTTTGATCCAAAGAATTTTTCGGATCCCTTTAAAGTAATGAAAGGATATTTTCAGGCATGTGCCCTGATGCGCAAATTAAAACCGGATATCGTTTTTTCCAAAGGCGGTTTTGTCAGTGTTCCGGTAGTGCTCGCTGCCAAACATGCTAAAATTCCTACCATCATCCACGAATCCGATATCACACCGGGTCTGGCAAACCGTATTGCCATTCCGGCGGCCAGCAGAGTCTGCTGTAACTTCCCGGAAACGATCCCGCATCTTCCGGAAGGCAAAGCGGTATTGTCAGGTTCCCCGATTCGCGCAGAATTGCTGCATGGTGATAAAAAGCGAGCCTATACATACACCTGTCTGACACCTGAGAAACCGGTAATCCTGGTAGTAGGCGGAAGTTCCGGCTCCAAGATTATCAACGATACTGTTCGCAGCCTGCTGCCGCAGATTCTGAAAAACTATCAGGTTATCCATCTGTGCGGAAAGGGCAATCTGGATCCGACACTGCACAATACAGAAGGTTATGTCCAGTATGAATATGCAAATGCCGAACTGGCAGACTTCTTCGCTGTATCCGAACTGGTAATATCACGTGCCGGTGCAAACTCCATCTGCGAGCTTCTGGCACTGCACAAACCAAATATTCTGATTCCGCTGTCCAGGAATGCGAGCCGGGGCGATCAGATTCTGAATGCAAACTCCTTTCAAAAGCAGGGCTTCAGCTATGTCATTGAGGAAGAAGAACTGACAGACCAGACACTGAGTGAAGCGATTCAGACTGTCTGGGCAAAACGTGCCGACTACATTCATGCTATGGAAAGCAGTGATCAGATGGATGCCGTAACTACTATTACCAATCTGATTGAAAAATTGAGAAAGCACTGATCTGTATATAAATAAGAAGAAGGCGCGTCACCGTAGCAGTGACACGCCTTCTTCTTATTTAACATCATATTGATCAGGGTATCAAAACATCAAAAACTAGTTTCTCATATCCAGTGTCTTACAGATTTCCGCAATTTCTTCCGCAGACAAATCCGCATGATTCCAACAGAGTTTTTCCTCATTTCCATCATTTTTATAACGCGGGATCAGATGCATATGAAAATGGAATACTGTCTGACCAGCCACTTCACCGTTATTCTGCACGATATTGAATCCATCGCAATGCAGGATCTCTGTCATCTTTGTAGCAAGCTTTTTCGCAAGGACAAAAATATCTGCCGCATCTTCATCCGGAAGTTCATAGATGTTTGCTGCATGATTCTTCGGCAGAATCAGTGCATGTCCCTTTGTTGCCGGACTTGCATCCAGGATCACCGTAAATTTTTCATCTTCATAGATGATATTTGTCGGAATATCTTTGTTTGCCAGTTTACAAAAAATACAGTTGTCGTCTTTCATCGCAATACCTCCTGTGTCAGCATTGATTTTTCGCAGATGCTATTTTCTTCTGCCTGTCTGACCTTATTCAAGCGAATATTCGCAATCCGCTTCGCTACTTGCTCATAACCGAATGCTGCTTTGCAGCTTATTCGGTTAAATTCAGTATAAAAAACTTTGTCCGAAAAGTAAAGCGGACATTCGCAATCCGCTTTCATATCTGAAAATCAGCATCAGTACTGCAATATCTGATGTTTTGTTTTCCCGCAAACTGAAACAGATTCCAAAAACGAATTATTTTATACTTATTTAACTTGCGAACCACATAGGAATGAACTATTATGAATAAGTAAAAGTTTCTGTATAGATAGAACAGAAAAAAACAGAGGAGAAAAAATCTATTATGAAAAAAATAACCTCACTCATTGACATTCTTTCCGCTCGGGCCGAAAAGTCTCCGGAACGTGTCATCTACCGTTTTCTGGAATACAAAAACGGCAAATGGGAAATGCAGAATATCACCATGCGCTCCCTCTATCATAAATCTCTGGAGATTGCCTATGCCCTCCGAAAAAAAGGACTGCGTCCCGGCGACCGGGCAGTCATCTTCAGTATGCAGGACTACGGCACAACTTATGCGATTCTGGGCTGTATGATGGCCGGTGTTACGTTCACTGTCATCCCGCCGCCTCTGGATGAAGGTAAAATCGCAAGGTTTATCTCCGTATTAAAATCCTGCCAGCCGAAAGCACTGATCTCCAATTATGCACTGGAACAGGAATCCGGTGTGAGCCTTACCGGCCGATTGATCCGGGAGGCATTTACCAGTGTCATCCGGCTGAAACGCATCTATACTGACCGTCTGACACCTTACAAACGGAAAGATGTCATTGTAGATGCCACAGAAAACCGTCTGGTTTACCTGCAGTACACCTCCGGTTCCACCAGTGCACCAAGAGGTGTCCGTGTCACATGGAAAGCACTGATGAAAAATTTGGAGCAATGTCAGGCATGCTATGATTTCAATCATGGTACCTTAGGTACCTGGGTTCCGTTTTTCCACAACCTGGGGCTCGTGGTTACCATCTGTATGCCAATCTGCACCACAGATGCCTGTGCATACTTCTTGTCCACCATGCAGTTTCTGGAGAACCCAAAGCTCTGGGTAAAAATGCTGCATGATTTCAATCTGACCTTAACCGTCGGTCCGGGTTCTGCATTTGATGCATGTACCCGTATTTTTACGCCGGAAGAAGCGGCAAAATATCCACTGACCCAGGTCACACATTTTATGAATGGCTCTGAATTTATCAGTGCAAAAACGGTAGAGAAATTCTCCAGGATGTTCCGGCTTTCGCCAAATGCTATGGCACCTGGCTATGGTCTTGCCGAAAATGTCTGTCTGGCGACTTTTGCCAGCCAGGACTACCGCACTCTGAAACTTGATTACGAAGCCTATCAGAAAAACTGTGCCGTCCTGGTGACAGAAGAAAAAGAAGGAGAACAGGTCAAAGAGATTGTCAGTGTCGGTGCACCGGTCAAAGACCTGAACGTCGTCATTGCCAATCCGAAGACAAAGAAACCTTATCCGGATCTGCACATCGGAGAAATTTTTATCTCCGGCGACAGCGTTGCAAATGGCTACTGGGGCAACCTGAAAGAAAATGCAAACTTCCGGGTGCGTCTGGAAGGCTATGACCGCAACTTTTATAAAACCGGTGATCTTGGATTTCTGTACGAAGGTCATCTCTACATCACCGGTCGTATCAAGGAAATGTTGATCATCAACGGCCACAATATCTTTCCAAGCGATCTGCAGGCATTGATCATACAGAAAGTTCCGGCTCTGGCCACCACCGCTTTCGGATTTTTCTCCACAAACGACGGAGATAAGGAACATGTCATTGCTGTAGTAGAATCCACACCGGAAGAAGATTTCCAAAAACGGGTGGGACAGATCAATGCTGCTGTTTCCGAGCGTTTTGGATTTTCTTTCTACGATATTATATTTGTGCCAAGAAGTGCAATCCCGCGGACAGATAATGGCAAGCTGCAGATGCTGAAAGCCCGGGATCTGTATCAGCAGGGCAAACTACAGTTGCTGCACAGCAGCCATGCATACCGCACCGGAAGCGCTGAAACAACTATTATTGATAAATCCATCGACAAGGCGGATGAAATCCTGCTTCAGGTAAAATCTGTTTTCGAAAAGGTATTAAATATTGAACAGTATAATCTCACGGATTCCTTCCTGGAGCTTGGTGGAGATTCCCTGATGGGATTCGAACTGGTGAGCAAAATTGAAGAACGGTTCCATGTCAAACTGGATCTGCGGGAAGTCCTGTTGGATTCCTCTGTTTCCGGTGTGGCCAACTACGTCCGGCGGGTACTGACCGGTGGAAAAGGCACTTCAAAAGCTGTCAATCTGGAACAGGAATGTCACCTGGATCCGGCCATTTCCCTATCAGGAGCCTATGAAACAGCTCCACAGGACTGCAGAAATATTCTGCTGACCGGTGCCACCGGATTTCTGGGTGCGCAGCTGATCCGTGCGATCCTGACCCAGTATCCAAAGGAGGGATTGCATCTGTACTGTCTGGTACGTGCAGATTCTGAAGAAGCCGGTCTGGAACGACTGATTAAAAATATGGAACACTACGAATGCTGGAAAGAAGAATATCGCGGCTTTCTGCATCCGGTGATCGGTGATCTCTCCACAGAGAAATTCGGACTTTCGGACGAACAGTGGCAGGAACTTGCCCAAACAATCGAGGTCATCTATCACAATGGTGCCCTCTTAAACTTCATCTTTCCGTATGAGTTTCTCAAAGAGACCAACGTCCACGGTACAGTAGAAACCCTGCGGCTTGCCTGTGCCGGACAACCGAAATACTATCACTATGTGTCCTCATATAGTGTTTACGACACACCAAACAACAAAGGAAAACGGGTCTACGAAAATGATCCGCTTAACACGGCGCGCGGTTTTTCTCTTGCTTATTCCGAGACAAAATGGGTGTCTGAGAAACTGGTCGGCATTGCGCAGAAACGTGGTCTTCACACTGTGATCTACCGTCCAGGCGATATCACGGGTGCTTCCAACGGTATCTGGGAAATGGACGATATGGTCAGCCGTATGATCGTAGGAACCATCCAGATGCAGGCAATTCCACGCACAAGCTACTGCATGCATATGACACCGGTAGATTTTGTAGCGGATGCCATCTGCTGTATCTCCCGCAAACCGGAAGCCATGGATCAGGCATTCAACCTGGTAAATCCAGCACCGGTTCCAGTGAAAAAGGCCGTTTCCTATATCCGTGCCCATGGCTACCCGGTGCGCTACATTTCGTTCGGTGCATGGAAAAGCAAGCTAAAACAGGCTACCGCATCCGAAAATGCTCTGACGCTGCTGGCATGCCTGTTCGAGAGCGGCACGGATGCCAATCCAGGTGTGCTGCGCCATTTTATCGGCAAAGACACCATCTATGACTGTACGAAAGCAAACGTACTGCTCAATCAGTCTGGCATCAGCTGTCCTCCTGTGGACGAAAAGCTTTTTGGTGCTTACCTGAATTATTTTAAAAAGAATGGATGGATATAAAATATGAAAATTGGAATACCACGGGCTCTGCTCTACTATCGTTACCATGTACTCTGGAATACGTTTTTCCAGGAGCTCGGTATCGAAACTGTCATCAGCCCACATACAAATAAAACACTTATGGATGCAGGCAGCCACTACGCCATTGATGAGAACTGTCTCTCCAGCAAATTATTTTTCGGTCATGTGTCCGCATTGGAAGGAAAATGTGATGCTGTCTTTGTTCCGCGTATTGCAAATTACGGAAAAGACGGCGTCATGTGCTCCCGCTTCGAGGGACTCTATGACATGGCTGTCAATACCTTCCGGGATCATGACATCGATTTTGTCACCTGCAACGTAGACATTCAGCAGAAATGTCCGGAGGAGCAGGCTTACGTCATGCTCGGTGTTTCCCTGGGTGCCTCAGAAGCAAAAGCAAGAGAAGCCTACCAGAAATCTTATCAGGCATGGCAGGCTGCACAGAAAGCACACATTGCAGAGGAGGAAGCCAGGCTCCACGATGACCGCATCAAGATCCTCGTTGTCGGACACAGCTACAACCTTTATGACGAATACATCGGCAAACCGATCCTGAAAGGGATTGAACAGCTGGATGCAGTTCCGATCTGCTCCGATGCAGTGGATCTGAAGCAGGCACAGGAAGATTCCCTGAATATCTGCAAATCCGTACCATGGATCATGAGCCGTGAGCTGCTTGGCTCCATCGCAAAATACCACAACGATGTAGACGGCATCATCCTGCTTACTGCATTTCCATGCGGTCCGGACTCCATGATCAACGAGATGATCATCCGCCGGATCAAAGACCGACCGATTCTGAACCTGCTGCTGGACAGCCAGGACGGAAACGCCGGTATTGAAACCCGTCTGGAAAGTTTTATTGATATTATCCGTTTCCGAAAGGAGGCACGCCTGTAATGCCGGAAAAGAAATATAAACTCTGTTATCCACAGCTTGGAAACTATGACATTCCGATCCAGTATTTTGTAAATAACGGACTGCATCTGGAATATCTTGCTCCACCTGCCATGACAAAACGAACCATTGAGCTCGGTGCAAAATACAGCCCGGACTTTGTCTGTGCACCATTCAAATGTATGATGGGCTGTTATATTGAAGCACTGGAACAGGGTGCCAACGTCCTGATCCAGACCGGCGGTACCTGCCGCCTGGGTTATTATGGTGAGCTCCATGAACAGATTTTAAAAGATATGGGGTACGATTTTGAGATGTTTAATCTCACTCTATTCCGCTACAAAAATCTCATCGGAATGTTAAAAGGCATGAAACAGTTTGCCCCGAACGCATCGCTGCTCCAAATGGCTAAAGCATTGCCTGCCACCGCCAGAATGATCACTGTCATTGATAAAGTTGAGGATAACTACCGTCAAAACATGGGCTTTGAAATTAAAAAAGGTTCCTACGATAAAGTATACAACCGTTTTCTGGCTCAGCTCCGCAAAGCAAAAGGACTGAGTGATGTCAACCGTATTTACAAAAAGGCCATCGCAGATTTTGATGCCATTCCCAAAAACAAACCCGCGCATCCACTGCGTGTCGGTGTGGTAGGCGAATATTTTACTATTATGGATCCTTATTCCAATCATGAGATTGAAAAAAAACTTGCACAGATGGGTGCAGAAGTACATCGCTGGATGAACCTCTCCAACAGTGTACTGCTCTGCCCGGATAAGGGAACACTGAAAAAACTGAAGGGTTATCTCACCTATGACCTGTACAAATTTCCATCTTCCCTGTGGGTCAATATCCAGAAAAAACTTTCCAGCAAATATACAAAATTTGACATGGGAAGTTCCAGTATTTCCACCATCGCCCTGGCTGAGCATTATGCCAAAAAAGGATTTGACGGACTGGTTCATGTAAAATCCTTCGGATGTACACCGGAGATGGATGCGGTTCCCGTACTGCATAACATCAGCTCCGATTACAAAATCCCTGTGCTGTACTTAAACTATGACACGCAGACCAGTGATACCGGTATTGAAACCCGACTGGAAGCATTTTATGATATGATCGCCATGAGAAAGGAAGTTACACAATCTTGAAAAAAGCATATTTAGGAATTGACATCGGATCTATTTCCACTAAAGGTGTCATTATCGATGAAGAAAAAAATATCCTCGCCGGAATCTATCTCTGGACCGAGGGAAATCCGATGGGCGCTGCCAAAAAAGTCATTGCTGCCCTGGGAGAAAAAATTGATCAGAATGAATATCAGGTCGTTGCTGCCGGAACAACCGGAAGTGCCCGCAAACTTGTCGGTGCCATGTGTAACGCCAGCATTGTAAAAAATGAGATCACTGCACATGCAGTAGGAACCACCACCCTGCACCCGGATGTCCGCACTATCCTTGAAATCGGTGGACAGGATTCCAAAATCATCTGTGTGGAAAACGGTGTTGCCGTAGACTACGCCATGAACACCCTCTGTGCAGCCGGAACCGGTTCTTTCCTCTCCAGCCAGGCTCGCCGCCTCGGTGTGGAAGTAGAAGAATTCGGTAAGATTGCACTTAGCAGCAAAAATCCTACACCAATTGCTGCCCGTTGTACGGTATTTGCGGAGTCTGATCTGGTACACAAAATTCAGATGGGACACAAAAAAGAAGATATCATTGCCGGTCTGTGCAATGCCGTAGCAAATAATTATTTAAATAATATTGGAAAAGGTAAGAAAATACTTGCTCCAATCGTATTCCAAGGTGGAGTAAGTAAAAATGAAGGCGTAGTAAAGGCCTTTGCAGACTCTCTGGGAGAAGAAATTATCGTAGATGATAACGGACATCTGATGGGCTGCTACGGAGCAGCAATCCTTGCACTGGGATGCGGAATTGAAAAACCGTTCAGCTTTGATGTGGCAGAAATGGAATTCGTGACACGCGAAGTCGTTTGTCCGAACTGTCCGAACCACTGTGAGGTCATCTGTGTTTATCGTGATGGGGAACTCATTGATTCCTGGGGAAATCGCTGCGAACGTGGCGAGATCAAACAAGGTCAGGAGTAGGATGGCTTAAAATTTAATATGTAAGAAAAAATCAGAGAAAATTTTCTCTGATTTTTTATTTACGGCATGCAACATAACATCTATTTTTATACAATATTATATGCATGCGCGGCACGACATCGCCACTGTGTAATTCAAGTCGAACGCACGTGAGACTTGGTGCGTGATTCTGGTCAGCGTAAGCTGACATATTCTTCTCAGAATCACTGCACATCCTCGCGGAGCGTTTATCTCAGTCGGAGATTGTACTCCCACTGAGAAAGACTTGTTATTACTCACCACTTGCAGAAGTGGGAGTCTTCTCGACTGAGATAAAACAAGCTGGAATCAAAACTCCAAGGCGCAGCGCAGATAGAAAATCATTCGTGCCTGCATTGGCGTTTTGATCCAGCTTGTTTTTTAAGTATAATATAAGACTTTAAAAGTCTACACGGCCAGTATACTGATCGTTGATGACATAATAAGCTGCATCGTCTTCCGGTTTCAGGTACATAGTGATCGTCTTTACTGCTACACCACCCTCTACGGAATTGAACTGTGCAATTGCACGCTCTGTTAATTCAGCCTCATCAAATTCCTTACCAAGATACTGTAATACAATTTTCTTGGTCGGTTTTCTTGTTACTTTTCTTTTTGTCTCTGTCTTTACAGCATCCGCTTTCTCTTTTACTGTTTTCTTTGCTGCTGCGGTTTTTCTGGTAGTAGCTGTTTTTGCTTTTGCAGCAGTCTTCTTTACGGTTGCCTTTGCTGTCTCGGCAGTTTCTTTTGTTGCTTCTGTTGCTTTCTCAGCTGTTTCTTTTGCAGTCTCTTTTACTTCAGCAACTGTCTCAGTAGCTTTCTCTGTTGCTTTTTCTACAGTCTCTTTTGCAGCTTCTTCCACTTTCTCTGCGGTCTCTTTCACTGCTTCTTTTACTTCTGCAGCTTTTTCCTCTACTGCTTTCTCTACGACAGCTTTTGCTGCCTCAATTTTCTGAGCTGCTGTATTTGTTGTCTTTACTGTATGTACACCGGATGTCTTTTTTCTTGCCATAATTCATTTTCCCCCTCTGGTTTTTCTTCCATGCGCCACCGCGGTTCAGATGAAACGCATATGAGACTTGGTTTAAGAACTATTTCTTTCTGTATCAATTTGAATTGTACACCCATTCCCAGTTTCTGTCAATGTTTTAACAAGCTATCCAGCACGACAAAGTAATTCTCAAATGTTTTCTTACAGCATCCGGGATTCAGAATTTCAATTCCATCACACCCCAGCCCCATAACTGCAAATGCCATAGCCACCCGGTGATCGTCAAAGGTCTCAATCCGGCACGGCTGTGGTTTTCCGGGATGAATGCATACCCAGTCATCTCCTTCTTCACAGGTAATTCCTGCATTTTTCAAATTCATTACGATCGCATGCAGTCGATCGCATTCCTGTCCGCGGATATGCCCTATATGTGTAATCGTCACATCCGAAGAAGCATATGGTGCGATAGCTGCCAGGGTCAATGCCTGATCCGAAAAATCATTCATATCCACTTTCAGACCTTTTAAACCATCTGATGGACCATTCAGCCGGATACCATCGTCTTCTTCTGTCAATGTGCATCCCATCTGTTCCAGTAGTTTCAGGAATTTCATATCACCCTGCATACTGCTCCAGTGAACATGATGTACTTTTGCGCTGCCGCCGGTCATAGCCGCTGCCGCATAGAAATAACACGCCCCGGATACATCCGGTTCGATCTGGTATCCGGACCGCTGATAGCCGCCTGCAGCCTGCACCATATAATCACAGCCGTCAAACACTGCTTCCACGCCAAATTCTTCCATCATTCTGCGCGTGATACGGATATAGGATCCATCTGTTTTCGCGCTGGTAATATGAATTCTGATTCCGTATGGAAACAGCGGCGCAATCAGTAAGAATGCGCTTAGAAACTGGGTACTTTCGCTGATATCCAGATTCAATACAGCCTGTTCTGACAGATTTCTGATATGTGCTCCGGCTCCGGTGATACGCACCGGCAGATGCCAGGCAGCCCCCAGCCATTCCACGGAAGCCCCCAACGAAAGCAATGCTTCAAACAATGGCTTCATCGGCCGTTTCTTCATCTGTTCAGAGGCCTGAATTACAAACGTTCCCTCTGCCACCCCCAGCATTGCTGTCAGAAAACGAGCTGCTGTACCGGCACTTCCCACATGGATTTCTCCGGAAGTCACTGGCAGACTGCCACCATGACCATGTACTTCTACGGCACACGCGGCTTCATCAATCTGCACTTCATAGCCCAGAGACTGAAGCGAACTCAGAAAATGTCTGGAATCATCACTGAACAGAACGCCCTGCAGCCGCACCTGCTCCCGGCAAAGTGCCGCCAGAAGCAATGCCCGGTTAGTGATACTCTTTGAACCCGGTACGTCCGTCTCCCAGTTTACCGGTGCCGTTACTTTTTTTACCTCATAACTATCCATGCTGTTTTTCCCTATATAATCCTGTTGTTCACCACCTGCAGAGGTGGAAGTCATCTTACATCTGATATCTATTGTGTTGTATCGGACTCACCGGAACTCTCTCCGCCTGTACTGCTGCTTTCAGAACTTCCTCCGGCAGACTCTGATTTATTGGAATTCGATATAGTTCCACCGGAAATATCCTCTGTTCCCTGCGGTACATTTCCATCAATTGTAGAATCTGTACTGCTATCCGTACTGTGACCCCCGCCGGACGGATTCGTATCTGTTGTATTCTGTGCATCATCCGGATTTGTCACAGACGTATCTGTACTTTCTTCCGGTGCACTGCTGTCATCCTCATCGGAAATCACATTTTTATTTCCGGTTGCTTTCTTTCCTTCCAGATCAAAATCAGCCTCATCTTTTCCATCGATCATATACAGCATTGCTTCCTTCCAGATATAAGCCGGATATGTATTACCCCACAGACCTTTTACAGATTTCGGATAATCGTAACCAACCCATACAGAAATCGTATAATACGGTGTATATCCACAGAACCATGCCACATTATTATCATTTGTGGTACCTGTTTTTGCAGCCGCAGCCACATCAGATGCACTGCTCCACTTCAATCCTTTTGCCGTACCTGCACTGGAATTTAACACGCCTTCCAGAATATCTGTCATCTGATCCGATGCAGAACGGGTGTATACCGTTTTACTCTCCGGTTCCTCATAGATCTCATTGCCGCTTGCATCCAGAATAGAGGAAATACAGTCTGCCTGCCGATACTCACCATGGTTTTCCAGGGTAGAATATGCATTTGCCATCTCCACCGTATTCGTTCCATGATGCAGACCACCAAGACCGGAACTGAGCGTGTAATCCTGCTGCACGATCTTTGAGAAATTCATATTTTCAATATAAGAAAGTCCGACTTTCGGTGTAATAATATTGTACAGAGAGTACGCACAACCATTCTTACTGTCTTCCACCGCATAACGGAGGCTCATTTTCTGTCCACTCATCTTACTGATTTTCTCGGAAGTGCTCTTCTTTGCAGCTTTCACGTCAATCTCTGTCAGTGTGGAATTGGCATCATAGCCCTCCTCCAGTGCCGGTGTATAGATAACCAGTGGTTTGATGGAACTTCCCGGCTGTTTAAAGCTCTGGAATCCACGGTTCAGAGAGTAGGTCTGCTGCAGTTCATCCTGGGAACGTCCGCCGATCATTGCCACGACTTTACCGGTTTCGTTGTCGATAACCGTCATTGCACCCTGGAACTGATAAATTCCGGTGCTTTCATCCACCTTCGTATTGAAAGCAAGTTCTTTATCAAAAATTTTCTGCAGATTTTTCTGTGCTTTCAGATTCATGGTCGTAGTAACTTTGTATCCGCCGGTGTATAGTTTGTGCTTTGCCTGCTTGTACATCTCGTCATAATACGCATTATAAGTATCATAATCGGCATCATCTTCAAAATGAGACTTGAACTCAAATCCATCCTGTTTCATCAGATAACGGATTGCACAGTTGATCGCATAGGTCGCCTCATAATTGTAAAAAGTATCTTCTTCGTCGCTAACCTCTGCCACTGTAATGTTCTCTGCCAGTGCCGCATCACCTGCATCCTTTGTAATATAATCACATTCGTACATATCCTGCAGGATTTTGTTCCGGCGTGAGATCGCGTTTTCGCTGTTTTTCAGCGGATTGTAGTACTCCGGACGGTTTGGAATCGCACAGATATACGCAGTTTCCGAGAGTGACAGATCACTGACTGAACGGCCAAAATACTTCTGGGATGCATCTTCCACACCATAAATACCATTTGCGAAACAGCAGCTGTTACAGTAAAACTCCATGATCTGCTCTTTCGTATATTTCTTCGTCAGCTGTCGTGCAATAAAAATCTCCTTAATCTTACGTGACAGCGTCTTTTCATTTGACAGAAAGGTTCCACGCGCCAGCTGCTGGGTAATGGTACTTGCCCCTTCTGCTACCTGTCCTTTTGTTTTCACGTAATTGACACATACACGCAGGATTCCTTTGTAATCCACACCACTGTTATTCCAGAATGTGCGGTCCTCCACTGACACAAACGCATTGACAACATCTGCCGGAATATCTTCATAGCCCAGGTAAGTGGCATCTTCTGACTCTGCCAGTGCTGCTAACTGCGTACCGTCATCACTGTATATGTAGGATGTCTGTGCCAGCCGGAATGTATCCGGTGTACTGCTGTCAACCAGATCTTTTGCTTCCCGCATACAACCGATCAATGTCTGTCCGGTCGCTTTCTTCAGCATCAGATTGCCTGCGGCAAACAGTGCACAAAAAGCGATTGCTAGTATCAGGATTACATTGCGCAGTCTGCGGAAAAAATCTTTTTTTCTCGCTACTTTCAGTCGTTTTTCATATTTTTCCTGCGAAACAGGATTTTTCTTCTGTTGTAATTTCACACGCTTGACATGTGAACGCACTTTTTTCTTTTTTGTTGCCATAGATAAACTCCTTTCGGGGACTTGCACTCATTGTACCATATCTATTAACAAATAGTTCTTAATTAATTGTGAATATATTCCACCGTTTTCTTACGCATCCTCACGGGTCAGTTTTTTCACCCACTTATAGCTGCGGAAACGGATAAAAGTCGGCAGTCCTTTGAATACCTGATCGGACTGGATCATAATGACTACGCCCACAACGGACCAGTGCCACCAGAATGCACTCATAAAAGACAACGGAATAACGATGGCCCATGTGCTGATCATATTCATGACCATAGAAAACTTGGCATCTCCGCCACCCCGGATAATTCCCATGCTGACCGGCATCTGATAAGACATACCTACCATAATAAAACTCATAACAATAATAAGCTGATCTGCCAGCACGATTGCCGTATCATTCAGATTGTAAAACGTCAGTAACGGTTTTCGCAGGACAAACAGTGCTACGCCAAGTGCCACGCCGATAAGAAGATCGATAACAACCAGCGTGCGTGCATCGGATTTTACCCGTTTCATATCGCCACGTCCGACGGAAGCTCCTATCATAACCGCAGAGGAAGATGACATCGCCAGCACGATTACTTTCAGATACTGATAAAATGTCGTTGCCACAGAGTTTGCTGCAATGGCATCAGAAGAGAGGTGTCCCAGGATTGCTGTCTGGAATGGTACGGAAACCGCCCATAATACCTGGGAAAGCATAACCGGAATCTCTACCTTGGCGTAATCCTTCCGAAGAGCTGCGTCAAATTTCATAAAATTCTCACTGAACAGCTTCAGCTTTTTATCGATTTTCAGCATGTATACAACAACAATTCCCAGTTCTACAATACGTGCTACCAGTGTTCCGATCGCTGCACCACGGATACCAAGCTCCGGTGCACCGAATCGTCCGAAGATCAGCACATAGTTGATTCCCACATTAACGATCAGGGATACGATGGAGATATAGAAAGAAATCTTTACGGTCTCCACACAGCGCAATGCTGCCATCAACACATTTGTAATAATAAACAACAGGAACGTATACTTGATGATTCCCAGATAAGCAACGCCTTCCGCAATGATCTCCGGATCATTGGTAAAAATAGAAATTACCAGATGCGGAATAAACGTACAGATCAGAATTGTAATAATTCCACAGATCAGACCCAGCTTTAATGCGATACCTGTCAGCTTGCGGATCGGCTGCATCCTTCCCTGTCCCCAGTATTGGGCACCCAGCACAACAAATCCCTCTCCGATTCCAAGAGTGATCTGCTGAACCATGAAAAAAATCTGATTTACAGTTGCCGCTCCTGATAACGCATTCTGGCTATAACTTCCGAGCATGATATTATCCGCCATATTCACGCTGTATGCCACAATATTCTGTAATGCAACGGTAATCAAAAGTGGAAACAGCGTCCGGTAAAAAGTCGGATCTTTTGTAAAAAAACTCTCTTTTATTTTCTGTTCCATTAACAATGTACTCCTTTTAACTATATTTCCCTGCCTCCTGCTTGATCAAAAGACATTATCTAACTCAGTATAGCACTTTTTTTTGCAAAAAAAAAGATAAAGCCTGTTCTGACTTTATCTTATCATTCTCTTTGGGTTTTATCTGATCCTTTATCTATTACTCTGCTTTTTGAACCGGAATCATCCATACCACTATAAAGCTGCAATCTGCTCCTGTATATAATCATGCATATTTTCTTTTTCGATTCCTAACACAACAGAAAGTTCTCCGTACAATTCCTGCTCTGTCACCCGCAGATACCGTTCATCCAGTGCGGTTATTTTCTTGCCTGCCGCCAGCCGTTCTTCTTTTCTCTGGTTCAATGTCTTCAAAATGCTGATCCAGTCCCGTCCGCTGCATCCCTGCAATGCCTGCTTGTAACTTGCTTCCCGCTGTTTTTCATTCGGTACTTCCAGCTTTTTAATGGAAGGAATGTCGTGAATCAGACGGTTGGCTTCTTCTTTTGTCATTACCCGTCGAATCACTGCTTTTGTACTGTCCGTGGGCAGATACAACGTCTGTCCGCTGTTCTGCACCGGATGCATGATATAATACAGCCGCTTTTGATCGACACCGGGAATATCTACATGTGAAATCTCCTGTATCCTGCAGACACCTTTGCTTCCATATACGACATATTCCCCTTTTTCAAACATACACAACGCTCCTTTCTTCTGCTTCATTTGATAACCGTTATATAAAGTATACCACATTCCACCATAAAAAGTCAGTAAATTGTGTATTCTTTTAATAATTTTGTGACTTTTTGCAAAAATACGTCGATTTGTTTTTGTGTATTTTTTACAGTTAAAAAAAAGCCATCTCCGGGAATCACTCCCTGGAAATGACTTTTGTAAAGCATTCAGACTGACTGCCCCCATTTTGCTCTGTACCTTCAGCCTGCTCTTATTTTTCTTCCTCTTTCTTCGGTGTATGATGCATATCACGAATCGGAATATTCGCATACAACGCCGGAACGGTTCCATTTCCTGTATCAGATTCTGTCTGGGTAATCTGGATATCCAGTCCTTCTGCATCAATCTCCATATACTTGGAAATCACTTTGATGATATCATTTTTGATCAGTTCCATCACATCCGGGGAACAGTTCGCCCGATCTGATACAAGTAATAATTTCAGGCGGTCTTTCGCTACATCCCCGGAACTTTTTCTTTTGAAAAAATCCATAAATCCCATGGTAAAAGCCCTCCCTAATTTTTCTTAAATAAGTTTTTGAGTTTATCAAATACGGTCTGCTTCTCTTCAAGATTCAAAAATTCTACTGTCTCACCAAGGATTCGTTTGCAGATATTGGAATAAGCCTGTCCTGCCAGACAATCTGTTCCTACCAACGGTTCACCCTGGTTTGTTGCAATAACGATATGCTCATCATCCGGAACTGCACCAAGCAGTGGAATCGCAAGAATATCACATACATCTTCCACGGACATCATGTCACCGCGTTTCACCATATCCATGCGAAGACGGTTAACGATCAGCTCTGTCTTTTTTACTTCATTTGCTTCCAGAAGTCCGATGATACGGTCTGCATCGCGGATTGCGGATACCTCCGGTGTGGTAACAACGATGGCACGGTCAGCACCTGCGATCGCATTTTTGAATCCCTGCTCAATACCTGCCGGGCAATCCAGAAGGATATAATCAAACTCTTCTCTGAGTTCATCGGTCAGTTTCTTCATCTGCTCTGGAGAAACAGATGTCTTGTCTCTTGTCTGTGCAGACGGCAACAAATATAATTCCGGATATTTTTTATCTTTGATCAGTGCCTGTTTGATCTTGCAGTTTCCTTCCACAACATCTACCAGATTGTATACGATACGGTTCTCCAGTCCCATAACCACGTCCAGGTTACGAAGTCCGATATCCGTATCGATCAGTACGACTTTTTTGTTCAGCTGGGCAAGTCCTGTACCCACGTTTGCGGTAGTCGTTGTCTTACCAACTCCACCTTTTCCTGATGTAATAACAATTACTTCACTCATTGCATCCAGTCCTCCATCATTTTTACTTATTCAAGAATGCTTCGCATTTTTACGGTTCCTTGCCAGCTGGCAGGAATCATCTCTCATCTTGTATAATCATTCAAACTTCCACGTGTGACCGGCTCTATGTAAATATTGCCGCCCTTTGCCACTGCGATCTGTGCTTCAGGTGTCACCGGAGTTTTCTCTTTTCGGCGCAGTCTGCGTGGTTTCATCTTCTTGTGATCCGGACTCTTTGCCAGAATATCACCAATCTGAATCTGGATCGGATCCATCTCAAGAGCCACGATAAAACAGTTGCTGTCGCCGGCTGCTCCTGCATAAGCATTACCTTTCAAAGCTCCGAGCACCACGATATTGCCCTGTGAGATAATTTTTGCTCCCGGATTGACATCACCGACGATGACGACGCTGGATACACTCTCCAACACCTGTCCGGAACGCAGAGTACCGCGATAAAACTCGCCTTCCCGGCCGGACACGGAATCATAGTAAGCATCAATCTGCTGCTTTACCAGATCCGCATGGGATTCATCATTATCCACAATACAGATGATCGATATACTTGTATTCTCTGTAATAGTCTCTATAATCTGATACTCTTCCTCCTGTGTCAGCTCACGTCCTTCAAAAGAAATCGCCATTTTTGCATCTTTGAAAAACTTCTCAGATTCCAGAAATTTCTCCTTTATGGCAACCAGCAGTTCCCGAAAAGGCATTGTTTTGTCCAGAACCAGATTAATTCCATATTTGTTACTTTTTATGACTACTGCTTGTGACATGTATTTCCTCCAAATTTATAGAAATGGCTTTTTGATACACCATTATTTAATTATACCGAATCTGGATAAATATGCAATGCTTTTTGTCAGAATCCACTGATAAAAACTGCATTTTCCGGATATTCTATCCATAGCAGATCTTTCGATTTCCCTGATTCCGGAAACAAAAAGTTTCTGTTCTATAACAAAATCTGCCATAACCATTCCCAAGGAGTTTTTATGTATTATACACTGCATGCTCGCCTGAAAAAAACAGAACCAGATTACAAATCGGATTTAAACTTGTTTCAGACGGATCCTGTTCAACACGATTCTGACCAGGCAAATTCCGGCCAGACGAATCCCGCCTCTCCTGCTTCGACTTTAAATAATCCCATTTGTATAGAAAACGTACTGACTTTATCTCCCGCACAATGGGAGAAGCAAAAAGTCTCTCTGCGTTTTCCACCCTACGCCGGTCTGGAAAATACCATCATTCGAAGCTGTAAGGCAGAGATCTATCCCCGCTATATCTCCGGAAGTCTGTGTATCCCTGACCGGAAACGGCTGCTGGAAACATCATTTTGTTTTACGTTTTATATCAATGAATCCAGCATTGTATTTGTATCGGAGGATTCCGTGCCTGACCGCATCATTGAGACAATGATCCATCGTTATGAAAGTCAGGACATGTCACCGGAATTATTCTTATATGGTTTTTTTTCGGAATTTCTGACGGATGATATGGAACTTTTAGAATCCTATGAACGCAAATTATTTTTGTTGGAAGAAAATGCCATGCGGGGCAACATTCATGACCTGATGCCCCGGTTATTAAAAAATAAGCGGGAACTGACCCGACTGCGCAATTATTTTGAACAGATTGATGATATGGCCGGACAGCTGCAGGGCAACGTCCGGAACTATTTTGATCCGGAACGGCTGCAGCTGCTTCAGCTCATCGGTGACCGGGCCTGCCGTCTCCAGCAGGTGGCACAGCAGTCCATCGATTACTGCCAGACCCTGCGGGATTTTGAACAGGCGCAATCCGACCACAAGCAGAATAAAACAATGCAGCTGATGACGGTTCTGACTTCCGTCTTCTTTCCGCTCACCGTCATCACCGGCTGGTACGGTATGAATTTTTCACACATGCCGGAGCTGGATGCCCGTTTTGGTTATCCGCTGATCATCGCCATCAGTCTCGGCGTGATTGCCATAGAGTTCTGGATTTTGAAAAAACGTAAGATTATATAACGTCGCTTTTCACATACGCTTAACCGGAAAACTCACCCTGGAATATTGTTGATAATCAACACGATACCAGACAGAATCAACAGAATGATCACAATCTTCTTAATGATTTTTTCATTCAGAACCGAACTGCTCTTCATGCCAAGAAATACTGCTGCCAGCATAAATGGAATCAGGATCACGACCTGCTTGAGCACGGAAAGTGTCAGGATTCCAGTCGCCACATATAAAATAATGCGGATCGTATTTTCCACCACAAATACCACACAGATATTTGCCTTGAATTCATGACTGTTTTCTGCCACTCTGCTCACATAAGCTGCCAGCAGTGCACCTACCCCATACAGCCCGCAGAGCAGGCCGGAAATAATTCCGATCAATACCAGCACAAGTTTAGAACCACCGGACTTTCTGTTGCTGCTTTCTCTGTTACTTTTCATTTCCCGAAACAGCATTTCCACGCCAATGACAATGACCGCAATGCCAAAAATTACTTTCAACAGCCCCGCATCCGTATGTTTCAGCAAAAAGATTCCCGGAATGCTACCTGCCACAACCAAAGCGGTCAGTGGAAGCCAGATTTTCCAGTTCAGGGATTTTCGCTCTTTCCAGACTAAAATAATATTGCTTGGATATCCCAGCACAACTTCCAGCGGTGAAATGTTGATATTGTTTGCCGTGTAGCTGAGAATCCCATTAAAAATCAAGGTGTTTGCAAAGCCGCATAACCCCTTGATAAAAAATGCAACCAGTGTTGCAATGATAAACCAGATCATAAAATTTCTTCTCCTTATTTACACGATGTACTTAGCATACATGGCTTTTCAGGAAGTTTCACACCTTACATTTACGTTCTAAAAGCCGTACAGAAAACGCGCCACTCCATCATTTTTGCAACAATCACAAACGATATCCGCAGCCGCCTTACAGTTTTCTGTGGCATTTTCCATAGCCACACCAAGTCCTGCAAACTCCAGCATCTCCGCATCATTGTCCCCATCTCCAAAAGCAACGGTTTCCTCTGGCGTAATGTCAAGCAGCTTCAACACATAAGCTAGACCAGTTGCTTTTCCGGAATTTTTATGTGAGATCTCCAGACGATAGGATACCGCCGATGTCGTGTATACCGATTTGGTAACAAGGGGAATCTGTTCTTCAATTTTTTGATATAGCGCTGTATCCGCAGCCACAATATCCAGACTGTCCAGTTCTTCTTCATGCTCTGACAGAAACGCAATGATGTCATCCACCGATTTTCGTGTGGACTGCACATATGCCACATTCCGCTCCGGCACACCGAAAGCCTTCGGATGTTCCACATACTCTCTGCCACCATAAGCCACACCGTCCACAAAGGCTTCATATGTAATCTGTCCATTATGAAAATAATGTGCAAACGCATCCAAAATGCTATGTAAATCTGCGTATTCAATGGCAACTCCGTGAATCCGCTCTCCTGTTTTCTTATTGTAAATCGCAGCTCCATTGGAAGTCACCGCGTATGAAATGCCCTTGATCTGACCGATGCTTTCCGGAAATGTCGCAAACGCGCGACCGCTCACCGGTATAATTTCTATCCCTTCTGCAATAGCCTGCTCGATCACTGTCCGTGTGGCATCTGACATGGTTCCATCAGAATTGATCACCGTATGATCCAGGTCAAAGGCAATGCATTTTATATTTTTTCCTGCTAAGTTCATTGTATTATCCTGCTTCTTTCTACTTACTGTTAGTCATTCTATTTTTTTGAATCAGACAATGTTTTTTATAAAAGGAAATCCCATAACACAAAATCTGATCATAATCATCTTCGTATTCCCACAATTCTAAATTAACTATATCTAGCAGTATACCCCATTTGGAAAATCTACGTCAATATCCTGTCATTTACAAGCATCAATTTATCTACCACAAAAAAATTTGTAACACTGTTTTTATCATTCTTTTGCGGCTAAACGGTATGTTTACAAAAAGAGAGCAGGCTATTTTGTTCCGGCGGCTAATAATCGCCTGCCAGAAAAAAATAGCCTGCTCTCTTTCATTTACGTTTTCTACATCGCTGTTTCTCTTTTTCTCCAGCTGATGAAACCATATAGATCAAAAAAGAAAAATATCGTAAATATGATCATTACGGAAAAATAGGATGGATCTTTTATGGTTGCCATAATCCAGAGCACAATCAGTACAATGTCATTTGCAACGTATCCGACTGCATAATAGGATGAACGCAGCATTGTCAATGATGCGGCAAGAAAACTTGTTGTAATCGATATCGTGCTGAATACAATGTTTGGTGTTTCCAATACAGCTAATATCTTGAAAAATAAAATTGTAATAACGGTAGTACTGCTAACCAATAGAAATACATGTTTCTTCGTCAGTTGCTGAATCTCAACTTCTTTTCCACTCTCGGACGGATTCCGGATCCATGTGATCGTTGACCAGACTGCCATCGGCATCGTCATTCCAAGATACGTCATCATCTCTCCCCAATAATGAAATTGCCAGGAGATGATTCCGTAAAGGATACTGAACAGGATCATCAGAATCTGTGACCACACATTCCCTTTCGCCGCAATAATCAGGGATGTCACACCTACGCATGAAGCCACTAACGTCAGCGCATTAAAATTCGCTGAAAAAATATTTGATACCACGATGACCAGCAGTGCTCCCATCCAGATTCCCCATTCTTTTTTTGTTAAACTTGTAATCGGATTACTCATAACAGTTTCTCATCTCCTACATTTTATTTTTTGTCAGAAAAATGCACCTTTACACACTCCCTCAACAAAAATTCAAGAATGCCCTCGGGCAGGATTACAAATAAAAAGCGCCAGGATTCCTATCTTCTCAGACCTAACGATAGAAATTCTGACGCTTACCTTTCCTACCCGGTGGCAGAAAAGAGCCGTAATACATTTAATTTTCTATTTTTATAACATATACAATCAATTTTGTCCAGAATGTATTCAAGTCGAACGCACGTGAGACTTGGTGCGTGATTCTGGTCAGCGAAAGCTGACATATTCTTCTCAGAATCACTGCACATCCTCGCGGAGCGTTTATCTCAGTCGGAGATTGAACTCCCACTGAGAAAGATTTGTTATTACTCACCACTTGCAGAAGTGGGAGTCTCAACTCAGACTGAGATAAAATTGTTTTCAATAAAATTCTATAATAAAAATCATTTGTCTCTATTTTCTATTATGCAACACCTGGTGATTTTTACTCAGACAAGGATTTGCAAAAATATTTATCCACTCTATAAAACAGACCAATCGTTACTACTGCCACCAGTAACAGGAAAATTATCACGACCGGCATAGCATACTCCTGTGGAAGTACAACTGCAATCACTCCGGAAATGGCAATTCCTGCTGCCAGCAATAAAACCGGTTTTCCAAGCTGTTTTGCGTATCCTGCTTTATCCTTTGTTCTGTCAAACACCTTACCATGAACAAAAGTATAATTTCCTTTCAGCAAAGAAATTCCCAAACATAACATAATAACAGCAATACACCATGTCGTAATACTAAATCCAATCATAACCAGCCACCACTTCTCATAAATTTTAATTACACTATACTACTATTAATGCCTGTAATCAAGCGCAAGCCGCTTTGCGGTGGCTTAGCTTTTCCCTCTGGCTCAGAATCTAAAAACAGCTCAATGGTGGTTTTGCCACCAATGCAGATACATTTTTGTTTCTATGAAAATCTGCACATGCAATAGAATATTTCATAACTGATATGCATGTGTGGCACGCAGTGCCGTCGCGTAAAGGGCTAATTATTTCACTGTGTAAATAACGAAAACGAAGAATCCTGTCAGGGGTAGTGAACGTTTAGCGTCCCGACAGGATTCTCCGTTTTCGTATTAAAAATTAATTTTTAGCCAACAGCAAGACAAACAAGAATTTTTATAATCCTTTGAATACGAAGCTGAATGTCATCTTCTCATCGGCTTTCAGCAAATATTCTTCATGTGTTCTGGAACCCCAGCTGTCATCACCACCGATTCCCATCTGACCTTTTGCAGCACGCACTACGGTGTAATGAACTTCCGGAAGTTCATACGGATGCATTGCATTTTCCATCTCATGCGGTGTATACGGAAGTGCGGAGAACATCATCGGTCCGTTTTCCGGATCCATCTCGAATAACATTCCACGGCCTTTGCGATCTGTCACTTTTGCCCAACGTACTTCTTCTTTTGCACCACATTCCTGCGGAACCATATAATGCGCCATATTGTCAGCTACCATATTTTTGTAGATGCCAAGTTTTGCACCATGTTTACGATCTGCGTAAGTCTCTGCTTCTCCCAGTCCGTACCATTCCACATGATCATAGTCTGCATTGAATTTGAACATCACGCCAAATTCCGGCATATCCCCCAGTTCTTTGAGCGGATCATAAGTAAGCGTTGTTTTTACACGTCCATCGCCAAATACTTCATAGGAAATATGGCACTCTGCCATCGGTGTAGTCGGCATTACATAAGTATAAGATACCACTGCGGAATGCTCTTTCACCTCAAGCTGTGGCTGATGTCCTCCCACATAAATACCGTCGCGATAATCTTTGAAATTCAGGTACATACTTGCAATCTTCCACTGTGCATAACGCATCTGCATCAGATTTCCGCAGTCGTTGTCGATCGGTGCACGCCAGAAATTCGGCTTTGGAATGGACTCAATCATCTCACGACCTGCATATTTATACGATACCAGACCACCATTTAATACAGAGAACAGCACTTCAAAATGTGCACCACGGATACCGATATTGTGTGTGCTGCGGATGATCTCAATCTCATCGGTGCATACAACCGGCTCTTTTTCTACCTGATATACATACTGACCAAATGCTACCTCATGTCCTGCTTTCGCCCATACTGTATCAGCTTTTAAATGGAAAGATACAGTTACGGTATACTCACCCGGACGCTCCTGTTTCGCAATCGGAAGCTCATAGGTCTCTTCACTCAACGGTGCAACTGCTGTTGCCAGTGGTTTTGTACAGATAACTTTTCCATCCTTTGCCAGAATCACTTTTGCATCAAAGGTATCTGTATTTACAAACAGATTCTTATTGATCACCGTTACTTTATCTTCACTTACTTTTGCTGTGATATTCTGGTAGTTGAATTTCACTTCCTGCATCTTAGGAGATGCCTCGCGGTCTCCGCCATATGCAATACCATTACCACTGAAATTATAATCTGTCGGACGTTCACCGAAATCTCCGCCGTATGCCTGGAACTCTTTTCCGTAACGGTCTTTTTTATAAATGGACTGATCAATATAATCCCAGATAAATCCACCCTGATATTTCGGCTCTGTATCCGTCAGATCTGTATATTTGTGCATTGCACCACAGGAATTTCCCATCGCATGGGTATACTCACAGCAGATGAACGGTTTGCTGTTATCTTTTGCGAGGAACTCCTTGATTGATTCTACAGACGGATACATCTGACTTTCCATATCACTGGTGTCATTATAGCTGCGATCATGGAAGACACCTTCATAGTGAACCAGTCTGGTCGGATCTTCGCTGCGGAATAACTGCGACATTTCAAAAATATCTTTTCCACCGAAAGACTCATTACCGCAGGACCAGATCAGGATAGCCGGATGGTTTTTATCACGCTGATACATGGAATTTGCACGATCCAGCATCATTCCCAGCCACTCAGGTTTGTTATACGGAACAGTATATGTAAAGTCTTTGGTCATCTCAGCGACATCCCAGGAACCGTGGGACTCCAAATTGGTCTCATCAATCATATACAAACCATATTCATCACACAGCTCATAAATTTTGGACATATCCGGGTAATGGCAGGTACGGATAGCATTGATATTATTTAACTTCATGGTGGTCAGATCCTTACGCAGTTCCTCTTCTGACACATGTCTTCCTGTAACGGAGCTGAACTCATGACGGTTTACACCCTTAAATACGATACGTTTTCCGTTCAATGTCATGATACCGTCTTTCATTTCAAAACGACGGAATCCGACTTTCTGCGGAATGATCTCCTGCACGTTTCCATTTTCATCTGATACGGTCAGTTCCAGATCATATAACTGCGGATCTTCTGCACTCCAGAGTACCGGTGCATCTACCTTCCAGGAAAATGTATCTTCATCAGAAATTTCTTTCACATCTTCCAGAACAACGTTACCCTCTTTGGAAAGAACAATTTTTAACTGTCCCTTTCCCCATGTCTTTGTCGTAAGTTCAAAATCAGCACTTGCCAAAGACACATCCGGAATTGCACGAATCCGGAGATCGTTTACATGCACTTCCGGAACCGTGTAGAGGTATACATCTCTGTAAATACCGGAAAAACGATAAAAATCCTGATCCTCACACCAGCTGCTGGCAGTCCATTTGAACACCTGTGCAGCCAGCTTGTTTTCACCCTCTTTTACATACTCTGTCAGTTCAAATTCAGATGGTGTAAAAGAGTCTTCGCTGTATCCAACAAACTTGCCATTCAGCCACAGAGCCAGTCCGCTCTCTGCACCCTGGAAGGAAATAAACAAACGTTTTCCCTGCATCTGCTCCGGAACAGTAAAATATTTTACATAACTTGCAGTCGGATTAAAATGTGTCGGAATCTCACCCGGATTGATTTCCTCATGTCCTTCCCACGGATACTGCACATTTGCGTACTGTGGTACGTCATAGCCTTCCATCTGGATATGTGCCGGTACATAAATATCTTCCCAGTCTTTGCAATTGTACTCTTCTGCTTCAAATCCCGGGATCGCACTCTCATAATTTCTCGCATACTGGAATTTCCAGAGTCCGTTCAGAGACTCGCGGTAAGAAGTCTCTCTGTCAACGGCTTCCTCCTCAGATGCATAATACACATGATCAGAATGTGCATCCAGACGACCGTCACGGAAATACTCCGGATCTTTTACCATTGCATAATCAAACTGTTTCATAGGTTCCTTCTCCTTTTTCAAATAATCCATATTCATTACCTGAATGAACTGCTTCGCATCCATTCAGTTTTGTTTCATATATATTTAGTATAGCAGATTTTGTACAACAGGTGTATAATATGTTACGCTAAAAAATATAACATTTCGAAACAGGAACTGCCAGATGCATACAGGAATATGCCATACCTTGTATCACATGCATCTTACAACAGAAATAAAGAAGTTTTTCTTATCTGTTCATCATACGATTTTCAGGAGTACCGAATATGCCTATTTACTTCAGAAGCACACCTGTAAGTGCACCTTATATGTTTGATTCAATCGGAAACCACTGGTTAGAAGAAGCGACATGCCGCCCGGAAGGCTATCCTCACTATCACTATCTGCAGACAGAAAGTGGATGCGGAGAGATTGAGATACAGGGAAAAATCTATGAATTACAGGAAAATGAGGGATTTCTCATAGCACCATCCATCCCGCATTCCTATAAAAGGAAATCTGATACCTGGTTCACCTTATTTGCCACGTTTACAGGAACACTCGAAGCAAGTATCCCTTCTCTGCTACAGAACCGTTCTGTCATCTGGACCGACAGCAGCCAGAGCCTAGTGATCGCTGATCAGATTGCATCCTGTGTCGATATGATATCTGCCCACGGCCAGCAGGACACCCGCTATCTCTCCACCAGCTGTTACAGTCTGTTGCTAAACTTTGCAGATTGTGTAAACGGTCCGTCCCACATGCAGGATCCTCTTTATCAACGTTATATCGTTCCCGTTGTGCGGGAAATAGAAACAAATTTTTCTTCAGATCTCACAGCACAGGCACTGAGTGAAAAAGTATTCGTCTCTCCTCAGTACCTTTCCCGGCTGTTCCGACGTTTTTTTTCCTGCTCCGTGTATGAATATCTGACCATGCATCGCATCAATAAGGCAAAAGAGCTCCTGCTGGTAAATTCTTACTTAAAAGTACAGGACATCGCCCGCATGACCGGTTTTTCCGACACCAGTCATTTTATTTCCATGTTTAAAAAGGCAACGGGGATGACTCCTCTGGAATTTCGCAGGATGCACTAACATGGTTCTCTATGTTTAACCACGAAGAAAAATATACTACACCAAAGCCGTTTTTCCTGCTTCAAGTGTAGTATATTTTTCTTATTTTTTCTCTACCGTACCAGTTCCCATAATGAATCACCTGTATATTCTTTTACTTCACCATCCTCAAACATTAAAACTGTCGGCACCTCATCGACATTTATTTTATCTAATATTTGCTCCATTTCCTGTTTATTATCATATCGATCCTGTTCCGTATTATAATAATAAACAGGTTCTGATATTGTAGATGCATATTTTTCAATTAACGGATAAGCATCCTGACATACCGAACAAGAATCCCGCCCAATATATACATACTGATTTGCATTTCTATGTAAAATATAATCTAATTCATCCAAATTAACAGAATTTACTTTATGTTTTTCCTGCTCATACGTCTTCTTTATACTTAAATAGTTGACAGCATGAAACACTATGCATATATATCCAAGTACCACGAAAAATAATCCAATAGAACAAAAAAACACACATGCTTTTTCCTTTTTCACACAGTTAGCAATAATGCAGAAGACAATAATAAGCACAGAAATAATATATGGTACAAATGTACCCCATTCATTTACAAGATATCCTCTTGTTGGATATTCGTCTCTTATATAGACTGTCCAAGAATAGAAACAACAACCTAATAAAACATAAAACATTGATAAACTATTAAGTACCCACTTTATTCTTTTAGGAAATAGCCATTTCATTTAAATACCCTCTTACGGATTGCACCCTTTTGCAACCGTCTGTGCATATCCAACATTTGGACGCCACGGTTCTAAATTCCAAGGATTTTTTGACTTTGCAAAATACGAATGACACATAAATTGATCTTTCATTCCAGTCGTATTTTTCCAATTTGCGCTACCGTTAAAGACAAAATTTACAGTTGACCATGCCGCATTTCTCTGTGCAACACTTTCCAATATAATTCTCCGATATAAAGATAAACTAACCTGACCAGATCTTGTAATCCACTTACCTTCTGTAAAATATGTAGAAAACTTTTCAGCCTGCGTAGCAACAATATTTATACCAACCGCCATATCTTCATCTGAAATTGCAAAATTCTTTATTCTCGGGTATGTGTAATGTTGCGTTACCACATTATCTTCTAAAGACAATTCAACAGAAATATTGTTGTTAGCAGGAATAATATTTTCTATATATCCAACCAACAACTGATTTGAATCATATATTAAAACAGCTTGGTCATTTTCATTTTCTTCATCACGTACATATTCAAGATGTCCATCATCCGGTATATGGATTTTATACTTGAATGTATCCTTATTTAAAATACATGTATATTTTTTTGGTTCACAAGAAATTATTACTTCTTCTTCCTCAAACTGATTTTCAGTACATTCAGCAATTTGGTCTGCGCTATAATCTACAGTAAATTTTTCATCTGTACCTATAGTAACTGTTTCCTTGTAATTCGAAAACACTTCTGTTGCATTAGCAGTAACATTGCTTCCCACCACCCCAAATATTACTGCCAAAACTGCACAAACAAATACTTTTTTCATTATGTGACTCCTCCTATCATTTATATAAATATTTAGTTTTAATATAGCAGAATTTTCTTACAACACCACTTAACAAATCTTACATTTTCTTAATTTGCACAAAAATAAAACATATATGTTAAAATTTATGTTACTATATTTACATCATAATTTTTTATTTAAGGTGATGGGAAATGGAACAAACTATTTTAATTGTAGAAGATGATAATGATCTCAGAGAAAACATTTGTAGCATCTTACAAAATGAAGGATTTCAAACGTTGGAAGCAGTCAATGGTACTCAAGCTCTGAAAAAACTTATTCCTTCCATATCTTTGGTTATTCTTGACATTATGATGCCTGGTATTTCCGGTATTGAAACCTGCCAAAAAATACGTAATTTTTCTTATGTACCTATTTTATTTCTAACAGCAAGAGCATCCGAAAGCGATAAAGTACATGGTTTTTATGCTGGCGGAGATGATTATTTAACCAAACCATTTTCTTATGTCGAACTAGTTGCCAGAGTCCGAGCACTTTTACGACGAAATGAATATTACAAAAATTACAGTATTGATCATCACAGCACAAATACAACGGAAACATTACAACGACACAATGTTATACTGACTATAAATCCACCTCAGGTAACCGTCCGCGGAACTATAGTCGAACTAACCGACACAGAATTTGAATTGCTCTATCTATTTTTGAAATACCCAAAAAAAATTTTTTCCATCCAGAACTTGTATGAAAGCATCTGGAAAGAACCTTTTTTTACTTCCTGTGCAAATACAGTCATGGTACATATCCGCCGATTACGAATGAAAATTGAAGAAAAACCAGAAAAACCCGTTCTGATACAAACTGTCTGGGGAAAGGGGTATCGCTGTGGATAATTATCAGCCTACATCATCCATAAAAACGCCAAAAAATTATCATCATAAAATTGTCGGAAGGCTTTTCTGCTCTCTGTTGCTCGGAATTACTATTTTTGTTGTTGCTTTTCTATTCGGTGTAAAAATACTAAATTTCTATTTCAGAAACACAGATTACTTGTATCGAATAGAAACATCCCGCATGTATTCTTTCCAAACCTGGGTAACAGACAACAACATTTCGTCTACCGATACCCAACAGCTTCTTACATGGATGGACAAACATAATCTTTTCAATATGCTCATTCAGAAAGACAACATGTTTGTATTCAGCAACATTTCCGGATGCAATTTCTCTCATGCCGCAACAAATCAACTGTGTGATCTGTTAAATTATGCCAATCGCAACTCACACCAAATCTATTTTTCAGATGGAATGGCCTCTGTATTTATCTACGAAGGATTTGAACACAAATTTTATCTTCTTCTCCTTCTAAGTGCCGGGCTACTGGGAATTCTCGCCTCTGTACTCATTCTTTTTCCTGCTCAGAAAAAAGATATTGACCGTATCCATTCCTTAAATATCAGACTTTCTGACATTGGAAATGGTAATTTATATACAGCATTTCCTGTCACCGGCAATGATGAGATTGCATACCTTGCCTCCGGCATTGAATCCATGCGCGTTTCCTTACTGGAAAAAGAACAGCATGAAAAGGAAATGAAACAGGCACAGCAACGGCTGGTGCTTGGAATGGCACACGATTTACGTACTCCCCTAGCTACCCTTCTGACCGATCTGGAACTTTTGAAAAGACAGCCTACAGAAACAGCCAAATTAAAATATGCCGAACGTGCCCTTATAAAAACACAGGAAATCCGCACACTCTCCGACCAGCTATTCGAATATTTCCTTGCCTCTGCAGAGGAACCAGTTCTTCTGGAACCATGTGAATCTGCCAAGTACGCTCTGGGAGACTATCTCTCTGAACTGTATCTGTATTTATCACAGGAAGGGTTTCAGGTTTACGCCGAAGAATTATTCTCACAGGAAGTCAAAGTTCGTATCCACATGGAATATATCAACCGCATTATCAATAATATTTTTTCTAATATTCAAAAATATGCAGACAGACAGGAACCCATTTTTTTCAGTACCAACCGGGCAGACGACTACCTGATCATTTCATTCCGAAATAAAATTGCTGCAGCTCCCTATTCCCCCAGCACTGGAATCGGCGTTAAAAATATTGCACTAATGATGCAGAAAATGAATGGAAAAATGAAGCAGTTCGCAGATTCAAATCACTATGAGATACAGTTATATTTTCCAATTTGCCAAGACAGTTCCCCCTCTGAATCAACCTGCTAATACTTTCCATCGAAAAAGGAGATATCTGTTGTCCGGATATCTCCTTCTTGAATTTCACTTCACATTTTGCTAGTATTATACACGAACTAAAATCCAGGAATGCCCTCGGCATTCTTTCTCACTGTACAGGAGGACTTTTCTATATTATGAATGAAATAAATTGCGCAGATCAAAAACATATTTTTCGCGGGGAACTGGCTCTGCTTCTTGTTATTATAATGAACAGCTTCGGTGTCGTACTAATGCTCTATTCCGGTTCCGGAATTTCCGCTATTTCCAGTGTTCCTTACGCATTTTCAGAAGTATTTCCTTTTCTTTCTCTTGGCACATGGACCTATATCTTTCAGGCTATTCTGATTGCATCACTGATGATCCTGCGAAAACATTTTGTGATAGAATACCTGCTGAGTTTTGTAGTCGGTTTTGCCTTCAGTATGATGCTGGATGTACACAAAGGATGGATTTCCATTCTACCGTATAATATTCCAATGCGAATTATCTATTTTTGTATCAGCTACCTGCTGCTCTGCCTTGGAATTGCACTCTCCAACCGCTGTGGACTTCCAATCATTCCGACAGATCTCTTTCCGAGAGAGTTATCCGCCATCAAAAACTTTAAATATTCAAAAGTAAAAATATCCTTTGATGTGATCTGTCTGGCAACCACCGCACTGATCACAGGTATCGGCATCGGACGCATCAAAGGACTTGGCATCGGAACGGTACTGGCAGCATTCACCATGGGAAAAGTCATTGGTATCGTCGGTGAGACACTAGATAAGCACTTCCGCTTTGTGACCTTCCGGACGGCCAGGTGAGTCTTGTTTGTTTGGTTGAAAATTTAATACTTAATACGAAAACGAAGCATCTTGTCAGGTCACCCGACGTTCTCTACCTTCATTTCAGCTCGGCCTTTCAGACTGAGCTAAATGTTCCGCAAGTATGCGCAATAATTCTCATTTATATCTGCGCGTGCACAAAATGTTTCATAGCTGTATTGCACGCGCGGCACCCCGGTGCCATCATGTAAATGGGGCAATAAAAAAACATCCAAAGACAAGACGGTAGGTCAATTTTCGTCATCGGAGTGAGCATAGCCCGCCTCCGTGAGTGTGTCTGAGCACGCAGTTTCTGCGTGCGAGTTCGCGGGAGGAGGCGGAAATAAGCGGCGCAACGAAGATAGAAAATTGTCCGTGTCTGTCTTGGATGTTTTTTATTGTCCATTACACGACACCCGATCCAAAACTCTTCCGAAGCCACGCTCAAAAAGAACCCCATAAACAGCCCCGAAAAAGTTATTGAAGATACGGAAGAATACCGCCCCCGGAAGTCCGAGGATTCCTACCGCAATCGACAATGCTCCGAACGTGTTGAACACAGCCTGACAGCCATAAGTCGCTGACAGCCCCACTCCGATACCACCGATAACCCCCACATAGTTGTAAATAGACGGCGGCAGTAGATAATACAATGCCAGAAATATAAAACATCCTACAATGTTGCCCGGCACTCTGGATTTTGCACGTTTCTTTGCGTCCTCATGGAACGGCACCAGAATAGACATAGCTGCGATACCGATCCACATCCGACGCGGGACATGCAGCAGACCCGCAATCAACATGGCTGTTGTGACACCGAATACCATAGTGATCTGCCATTTCGTCCGCAGGGAATGGATATCAAACTCCTTAAAAATATCCCCCAGGCTGCGTTTATACACTTTTTTCCGGTGATTTCGGTAATAAACGATCAGTGTTGCCGCTGCTCCGATTCCCATAGCGATCAGACGCTGTATATACAGATCTCCGGTTACATCATAACCATAAAGCAAAAGGTAACAAAGCAGCAGTGTGGAATGATTGAACATCACCACATTGTGGCAGCCCAGCACCATAAGGATCAAGATACATACGGTGTTTACAAGAAATTCCTGTACAAGCCCCCCTGCATTTGCCAGACGCGGGCCAAAAGTCAATATGGCAAACATAAGTGTCAATGCTCCCATCGCATGTGGTGTCCGGATTCCGAAATCCGCAAACCGGAATGCCATCACGCACAGCAGAACTACAACACCCACAATGCTGTTGCCATTTCCAAAAATCTTACTGAATCCAATAACCACTGCCATGCAAAATGCCATGGTCAAGCATATTTTAAATAAATAAATCGCCGTATGGCGCATCTTGTCTTTTCGATTGGTACAGCTGCGGATCAGAGCTTTGGAACCTGCCTGATTCAGCTGCAATTCCTGATATACTGTCATTCTTTTTTCCTCCGAAATACAAAAATCTTACTAATAATATAATTCAGCACCAGAATCACGATCTGTGCTGCAAATTTTACAAGTACACTGTTTCCATGAAGCAAGGTAATAAAAAGAAACAGAAGCAATTCTTCTACACCAAGTGTAAACAGGCGACCACCGTAAAATTTTGTCATTTCCCGGCAGACATCGAAAAATCCGGTGATTTTTGACTGGAATACCCAGATTTTGTTTGTGACATATGCGAAAGTCACTGCAAAAATCCAGGAAATAATGTTGGCGATCAGTTCATTAATACCAAGTCCAACATTGACCCAGGCATAAGACCCGATACTGACAATGGTGGTTAACCCGCCAAACAACAGATACAGCAACATTTCTTTATTTTTCTGATAGAACGGTTCAAAGATCCGAAACAGATGCAGATGCATCATACGGTCAAATATATCTTCTTTCTTCTGTTCCACAAGATCACTCCTTTTTCTCCAGCACCTTTTTCACGACATACACCGGACGATGCTTTCCCTGGATATAGGTTTTGGCGAGATATTCTCCCAAAATCCCCATAACCAACAGCTGTATACCGCCAAGAAATAACACCACAACAATGGTTGTCGCATAGCCCGGCACATCAATCCCGGTAAGCAGGGTGTGTGCGATAATAATGATGCCATATACAATAGCAAAAACAGATACCAGTGCTCCACAGAAAGTAGCCAGCTGCAATGGCATGGTAGAAAAAGAAATGACTCCTTCCATCGCATATTTGATCAGTTTTGCAAAACTCCATTTTGTGGTCCCCGCAAAGCGTTCCGCTGCTACATACGGAATGTATTCCGTTTCAAATCCCACCCAGGAAAATAAACCTTTGGAAAAACGGAAATACTCCGGCATATCCAGCAGTGCTTCCTGCACGTTTCTGCGGAAAGTGCGGAAGTCACTGGCATTTTCCCTCAGATCCACTTCGCTGAGACGGTTGATAAATCGGTAAAAATGATCTTTGCACCAAGCCATAAATTTTCCTTCATGTCGCTGTTTCTGATAAGCTGCTACCACATCCACATCCGGTTTTTTCTCCAGAATCTCTGTCATATGCTTTACAATCTCCGGATCCTGCTGCAGATCCGCATCAATGATGGACAGATATGTTCCGGTTGCATAATGAAGTCCTGCATAAATAGCGGCTTCTTTTCCAAAATTTCTGGAAAAGTTTACGACAAGAACGTTGCTGTACTCTTCATGCAGGTGCTGCAGTTTTTTATAAGTGTCATCCTTGCTGCCATCGTTTACGAAAATCACCTCAAACTCTGCGGGCTCAAATACCTGCAGGCATCTGTCGTAAAAGGCATCTACGTTCTGGGCTTCGTTATAACATGGTACGATCAATGATAATTCTGTCACGTGTCTCTCCTGTCTCTTGAATAATAACACCTCCGGCAAATCTGCCGGAGGCTGTCATCTTTCTCAGTTTCTGCTTAAGCATTAAGCTCTGCATGTGCACAGTTTAATGCAGCTTCAATGGTATCATCCATATCGTAGTATTTATACATACCAAGACGGCCGCCGAAAATTACATTTCCTTCTTTTGCTGCCAACTCTGTGTATTTCTCATAGAGATTCAGGTTCTTCTCATCATTCATCGGATAATATGGTTCGTCCCCTTTGCTCCATGTCTTCGGATACTCTCTTGTGATAACGGTATCCGGCTGTGTACCATAAGTAAAATGCTTGTGCTCAATAATTCTGGTATACGGAACTTCATACTCTGTGTAGTTTACAACCGCATTACCCTGATAGTTCTCTACTCCCTCCAGTACCTCTGTCTCAAAGTTCAGGGAACGGTACTCAAGTTCACCATAGCAGTAATTATAATACTCGTCGATCATACCTGTGTATACGATCTTGTCTGCCTGCTCCATGAAAGCTTCTCTGTTTTTGAGGAAATCCTCTTCCAGTTTTACTTCCACTCCGTCCAGCATGCGCTCGATCATCTTAGTATATCCCTCTACCGGGATACCCTGGTAATCATCGTTAAAATAGTTGTTGTCATAAGTAAAACGTACCGGAAGACGTTTGATGATAAAGGATGGAAGCTCTGTGGCACGTTTGCCCCACTGTTTCTCTGTATAACCTTTTACCAGCTTTGTATATACGTCCGGTCCGATCAGGCTGATTGCCTGCTCTTCCAGGTTCTGCGGATTCTCTACATGGTAAGCAGCTTTCTGCTCTTCAATCTTTGCCTGTGCTTCCTGCGGAGTTACCACACCCCAGAGTTTGTTGAATGTGTTCATGTTAAACGGCATATTGTAAATCTCACCTTTGTAGTTCGCTACCGGTGAATTTGTATAACGATTAAATTTTGCAAAACGATTTACATAATTCCATACGGTCTCATTGGATGTGTGGAAAATATGCGCACCATACTGATGAACATCGATATCTTTTACCTTATCGGTATAGATATTTCCTGCAATATGATTTCTTTTGTCAATCACCAGACATGTTTTTCCGGCTTCTTTTGCTTCGTGTGCAAATACAGCACCAAACAGTCCGGCTCCTACGATCAGATAGTCATACTTCTTCATGACATAGTCCTCCTTCTTTTTTCCTTTTTTATTCTGCTCCTTCTTTTGCAAACACAACTTTAAATGTTTTTAAAATAATCTTCAGATCCAGTTTCAGACTCCAGTTTTCGATATAATATGCATCCAGACGGACAATTTCCTCGAAATCTGTGATCTCGCTTCGTCCGCTTACCTGCCACATACCGGTCAGACCCGGTTTCATACTCAGGCGTACTTTGTGGTGCAGATCATATGCTGCTACCTCATCCACAGTCGGCGGACGGGTACCCACCAGACTCATATCACCGCGCAGAATATTGTAAAACTGCGGCAATTCATCGATACTCAGACTTCGGATAATATTTCCGATGCCCTTGCCCGGTCCTTTTTCGCTGCCGATAATACGCGGATCATTATCCATTTTAAACATATTACCCTGCATCTTGTTCTGAGCCATCAGTTCTTTTTTTCGTTCCTCTGCATCCATATACATGGAACGGAATTTATACATTTTGAAACGGCGGCCATTCTTGCCGACACGCTCCTGGCAATAGAAAATCGGTCCCGGTGATGCTTTATAGATCAGCGGTGCCACAAAAATAAATGCAACTCCGGTAATGGCACATCCCACAAGACCTGCCATGATATCCGTCAGACGCTTCAGTCCCATCGGAATACTGCTTGCTGTATTGATACTTGTGGTCATACAGGTATACCCACCGATCCGTTCTACCACACGGTTCGGCAGTGCATGATCGGTGTAGTCCAGTGCGATATGCACAACCACGCCCATCTGCAGCAGTGTCCAGGTAAGTTCATCCACTTCTTTCCTGTTCTCAGGCATCTTGATCATGACTTCATCGATGACATTTTTCTGTACATATTCCAACAGGTTATCCTTACTGCATACTACCGGAATCCGCTCAATAACGGTATCATCCAGCTTTTCATCCATAATGGCCAGACCGGACAGATTAAATCCGTTGTACATACGGCTGGAAAACTGCTTCACCATTTCGGCTGCATATTCTTTCGTACTGATAACCAGAAAATTCGGTTGATTCTTTCCTTTCCATATAATGCGGCGAACATTCATTTTCCACAGAAAACGTCCTACCAGCATAAAGATGACCGTAAAACCAAAGGAAGTCAGAAATACCTGTCTGGAAAACCAGAATGCCTGCTTCGTGACATACAGATAAGCCATAACAACGCCCCACATCACGATGTTGTGTACCAGTACAGATTCTATCTCACGCACAAAACTTCTCTTTAAAATATTCTTATATGTTCCACGCAGCAACACATAACAGATGTCAATAATGATCAGGAGAATATTTACATGCGCATATAAGCTTGTTTCGCGATAAATCCGCATTGTCTGATGACGGAAAAAATATGCTGCCAGATATGCGATCTGAATGCATAACAGGTCAATCAGCATAAAATCGATATGTTTCCACCATCCCAGTTTTTTCTTTCGATTCATAGCATCCCTCGTCTTTGTGCTCTTATTAACTGATTACTTATTAGCTAAACGGTTCAATCCGCTGAAGAATGCACGGATTGTAGCTTTTGTAATGTTGGAACTGTCGCCTGCACCAAACAGTTCCTTACCGGTGCGGTTGTCACGCATCTCAATGTAAGCCGCTGCTCTCGCATGGGATCCGGATCCCAGCGCATGCTCGGAATAGTTCAGGACGCACACATCCAGATCAAATTCTTTGTTGATGGCTGTCTTAACTGCATCCAGAGGACCGTTTCCGCTTGCTTCAATATGGTACGGTTTCTTCTTGTATTCAAAATCAATAGCTGCCACACAGTCTTTGTCATTCACATCTTCCACACGGATCTTCTTGAACTCGAACGGATCATCCAGTGCAATATACTCATGCTTGAATGCGTCAAAAATCTGCTCTGGCTCGATCTCGCCGCCCTGCTCCTCAGACATCTTCTGGATAACATCAGCGAACTCCTTGTGCATCTCTTTCGGAAGCTTGTAACCATACATGGATTCCATAACAAACGCTACGCCGCCTTTTCCGGACTGGCTGTTGATACGAACCACCGGTTCGTACTCTCTGCCGATGTCTGCCGGATCAATCGGAAGATACGGTACTTCCCAGATACCGGTATTGCGCTCATTCAGTGCATGCACACCTTTGTTGATCGCATCCTGATGAGAACCGGAAAATGCAGTAAATACCAGCTTTCCGGCATATGGATGACGCATATCGATATCCATCTTGCAGCATCTCTCATATACTTCAATGATTTCTTTGATATTTTCAATATTTAATTCCGGATCAATACCCTGTGAGAACATATTGTAAGCAATATTTAAAATATCGATATTACCGGTACGCTCTCCGTTTCCGAATAATGTACCCTCCACACGGTCAGCACCTGCCAGAAGGCTCAGCTCGGTGGCTGCAATGCCGGTTCCCCGGTCATTGTGCGGATGTACACTTAAAATAATAGATTCCCTGTTTTTGAAATGTTTATGCATCCACTCAATCTGATCCGCGTAAACATTTGGAGTGTTCATCTCTACGGTTGCCGGAAGATTAAAGATAATCTTATTCTCCGGTGTCGGCTCCCAGATATCCTGTACGGCAGTACAAATATCCAGTGCAAACTCTACCTCTGTTCCGGTAAAACTCTCCGGTGAATACTCCAACTGGATATTTCCGTCAAAATTCTTTGCACGCTCTTTTACCATTCTGGTGCCTTCAATAGCAATCTGTTTGATGGCTTCTTTGTCTTTATGGAATACAACGTCACGCTGAAGCACAGATGTGGAGTTGTAAATATGTACAATAACATTTTTGATTCCCTGGATTGCCTCAAAGGTACGGTCGATCAGATGCTCTCTGCACTGGGTCAGAACCTGAACCTGTACATCATCCGGAATCATGCTTTCATCTACCAGCTTGCGCAGAAAATCGTACTCAATCTGGGATGCTGCCGGAAATCCGATCTCAATCTGCTTGAATCCCAGTTTCAGAAGCAGCTGGAACATCTCCATCTTCTCTTCTACATTCATTGGATCGATCAGTGCCTGATTGCCATCGCGCAGATCCACGCTGCACCACATCGGTGCATGCTCAATCTCTTTGTCCGGCCATTCACGCTCCGGGTAATGCAATACCGGAACTCTTTTATATTTTTTGTAATTTAACATATGTATCTCTCCCGTGATATAACCTCTTGGCAGACTACATTCTCTTTTTCTTTTATTTTCCGCATAATTTTCCAGATTCCTCTCAAAAAAGAGCGCAAGATGCCTGTCATATTTTCCTTGCTAAATATATATATTATATCATCTATCTTAACCTTGCAAGATGGTTTTTCTGAATAATTCATGAAGATTTCCAAAGTTTTCCATATAAAACCTCAACACAACGTGTTTTGACTACAAGAAAGTGTGCGAGTGCGCATCGTTTGCACGAAGTGCTTTTGTTTGACAGGAAATTCAACATAATTTCCTGTCAAACAAAAAAATCCGCATATGCGGATTTTTGCTGTTGTTCTATATTCTGTAAACAAGAAAACTTACTCAATATCTACGATAGCATACGCTAACTCAAGTGTCAAGATGTATTAACTTCAATACAATCGCCAAAAAGCGTACTTATTGATCTTTTTATCTCATTGAACACTTGCAATTTTTGATTTTTTATATTATTATGTGGAAAAGCTTATGAAAGCTTGACGAACAAGTATTTTTTAAGGAGGGAAACAATTATGGCATACGTAATTAACGATTCTTGTGTAATGTGTGGTGCATGTGCTGGCGGATGTCCGGTAGGTGCTATTTCTGAAGGAGATGCTCAGTACCAGATCGACGCTGATGCTTGCATCGATTGCGGCGCATGTGCAGGTACATGTCCTACAGGTGCTATCTCTGAGGCTTAATCATAAAGTCTTTTTGGCACATATTATATTGAACATTAAAAAGACTGTCGCATCGCGGCAGTCTTTTTTTATGATGCCAGGGTCAAAAGCCTGAAATCACGATGTGCTTGCACAGGAGTGGTTTTATGGCTTAATGGCCCGCCCCGATATGAGCATAAAAGTGGAGCGTCAGCTTCACGATATGCGAATATTGGGTAGAATTGTGGGAGTACGAAGTACGGAACAATTCGTATGGCATCTTTTAACCTCAACATCTTTTTATTCCAAAATTACATTTTTTACTTCATACCGCAATCATCTAATCCAGTGATCATTACTGATAGCGGATCACAACCAGACTCTGTGCCGGTATGAACACACATCCATCGATTTCCGCCGTTTCCTCTGTCACCACTGACACCTCCGGTCTGTCCTCCGGCATTTCCCCGGTTCCCCGCAACGTCCACATCTGTCCCGTTGTCCTTACCGCCAGACCATCTGCATCCTCCAGCATCAGCGCATATTCCCGATGATTTGTATTGACTAGTTTCAGAATGATCTCACCATGCGCATCCACTGCGGCAGATACATAGATGCCTTCCTTTCGCAATTTCACATCCTGTTTCTGCAACGGAATCGTATAGGTACCTCTGTGATTTGCAAACAATTTCTGCACATAATAATTTGGTGTCAGATACACATCACTGTCATCGAACCAGATCATATCCGGCTTCCACTGACTGTGTCCGATGCGGTTAAACAGCGGTGCATAGGAAGCAAGTTTCACCACATCCGCATTTTTCTCAATGCCGGTCAGAAGTGCTGCTTCCGCCAGCGCACTCTCCATGGAGTTTGCCCGGTCTTCGGTATGTGCGGCGTACTCTCCGGCAAATACTGCCACATTCCGCGGATACTCATCATACATTGCCACATGGTCATATAACCACTGTGGACTGACATAATAATGCTCATCCACAGCATAGCTGAAGTCCGGATTCTCTTTCGCCTTTTCCCGATAGAACTTCCATGCATCCTCTGTGATGGAGCATTCCATAAAAGGACCTGCGGTTCCAAGCAGCCGGATCTCCGGATATTTCGCATGAATTGCCTGCGCAAACCGCTCATAGCGATGCTTCATATCCAGATACTGTGTCTCCCACTGTTCATTTCCCACAGACAGAAAATCCATATGGAAAGACTCCGGGTGTCCCATTCTGGCCCGCAATGCGCCCCATGTACTGTCCACCGGTCCGTTGGCAAACTCAATGAGATCCAGTGCATCCTGTACATATTCCTCAAACTTTGGATTGTCAGAATCTACCATCTCCGTGGAACGGAACTGACACGCCGTACCGATATTCAGCACCGGAAGCGGTTTTGCGTCCAGCAGTTCACACAGCAGAAAATATTCATAAAATCCAAGTCCAAAGGACTGACCGTAATGTGCATCCGGCCGCTTTGTCATTGGATCATTCTTGCTCCAGTCATCGTCAAATGCCCAAAGATTCGGGATATAGCGCCGATCTTTCACATCACCCACGGTATTTTTCCAGTAATAACGGTTGTCTAGGCTGATACCCTCCACGATACAGCCGCCCGGAAAACGCACAAATCCCGGTTTTATCGCCTGCAATGCCTCAAACAGGTCCTTCCGGAAAATCCCTGCCACTGCATCTTCCGGTATCATGGAGATCAGATCAAACTCTGCGATACCCGGCACATCAAATGTAATTGCAAACTGCGCCCCACGGACATCATCCTGCGCTGTAAGTACCACCTCATATTTTATCCACTCACTTCTACGACACTTGCCGCTCTGATCCATCTCACGAATGTGCTGAATCTCCGGATTTAACGTACCGTAACCAATCTCCATCGGGATTTTCAGATCACAGAACGGCACATAAGGTACCGGCTTCACCGCATTTACTGCCGCCTCTGCAAAAACCTGTCCGTCTTTTATGACCTTTATCTGAAAAGTATCGCCTTCATACGCCACACACCGTGCATAAAAGGACACACGATAGGTATGATCTTTTTCCAGACGGATCCCATCGTATGCCTTGTTTGCAAAACCCTGTCCTGCTGCTTTTGCAGTAAAACGCAGATAATGCGGATTCGCCTCTGACACCGGAGTACCTGTCACATACTGCATAAACGGAGCCTCTTCCCCGGACTGCTGTACGGACTTCCAGGCATACCCCGGATCATCCACCGCATAAAACCTCCCCGGATTGCCATAGGCCTCCCTTGCCTCAAAGGAACGGTTTTCAATCATCTCTGCATACAGACCGCCGTCTGCTGCAAAATTAATATCCTCAAAAAATAACCCGATCAGTTCCGGTGAAATCGGAACACCTTTTTCTTTTCCAATCCTCATGATACCTTACCTTCTCCTCACTTTTTATATCACCCAAAAGCTCAGGATTCCACATCCCACTGCAATCAGTGCTCCTGCCACCACATCTTTCACAAAATGTACCCGGCCAATCACTCTCGCCGCTGCCAGAAACACCCCAGCCACACAGAGAATTACTCCAAGCGGAAGGCACACATACCATGCTGCCATGGCAATGATATAGCTGGAAAACACATGTCTGCTTGGGAACGAATTTCCTTTTGTGTCTTTCGGAATCAGCGGCTTCACCGGCCATTTTTCGTAAGGCCGTGGTGCATTAAACTTCCTGCGGAACAGACTCACCAACACAAAGGTCACCGCCGGAACCAGGAGTACCCGCCAGAACCGGCTGTCCCTGTAAACCATCAGATAAAAAAGCAATGCAGGATAAACGAGATAAACCACATCCGTCAGAATATGGTTTACCCGCAGCAGACAGTTCTTCTTTCGCTCCGATGTTTCGAATGGCGCTGCTAATCTGTCATAAAACTCCTGCTTCATCCTGCATTCCCTCATTTCTTCATTTCTTCAAAAAATTATTCATTTATTTCTCACGGATGATCTGTACATCCCAGCTGCCAAGTGCAAGTTTCTCACCAGCTGCCACATTGATTCCCGGAAAAGTCTGATCCTCTTTCATCAGATACACTCCGTCTGCTCCGGCATAAACAGCCTCTGCCGGTGTATGGGAATAGTTAAAGTAAAACCATACCGTTTTTCCGTTTTCGTCTTTCATGCGGCGCACAATAACCGGAAACTCTGTATTCTGTACTGTATCCGCAATACCTGCTTCTTTCATGGCATCTGCCAGCAGTTTCTGCAGATATTTTTCAGAAGTCTTGCAACCAAGATACTGCGCAATACCTTTTCCGTAATGATTTCTGGTCACTGCCGCATAATCCTTCCATGCATAATGGTCATAGGAAACTAGCACGTCGGCGTCTTCCGGTTTCACAAGTTCCATGAAAAGTTCTGCCTGCTCATCTGCAGTGCCACTCAGTTTCACATTTTTCGGGAATGTGAAATTGCTGTATGAAATGCCAAGGCACTCGCTGAGTACATGCGGAAACGCATCATGATAAACTTTTACATTTTCATCGGTATAGGCCGTTTTAAATGTAGTGAGCAGGTAACCGCCATCTGCCACATACTGTTTCATCCGCTGCAGATCCGCCTCGCAGGCTGCATACAGTGCCGGAACAATGACCATCTGATACCGGTTCATATCTTTGCAGGATGGCTCGATAAAGTCCACTTCCACGTTCATCTTGTATAAGGCGTCATACATCCAGCGGACCACATCGTTGTAACCAGTCTTTCCCGGACCTTCCGCTGTAGTATCAATGCGGAACCAGTCAAGGGCTGACAGTGCATCGTTGCTGACTACCATCGCCACTTTGTTCTCTTTTTTCAGATTGCAGAGTGCCGGACTTAATGCCACAAAATCCCGACCGATCGTTTTCGCCTCACAATATACATGATTTTCTTTGAAATCATGACTGAGCAGACCTCTCCAGTATGTCTCGAAAGAGTTATGGATAGAATGCCAGTGCCAGTATTCTACCAGAGCCGCACCGGATGCCACATGGCTGAACGCCTGCTGCCGAAGCTGCCCCGGATACGGTGTCCAACACGGGTAACCCTGTGCCTCTGTCTCAAGGACGAAATAATTATTCTGTTTCAGGGAACGGGTCATATCACCGCCAAAGGCGATTTCCGCACCGGTCAGTTCGTCCTGCGTCGGATGGTAAATGTCGCATCCTGCCACAGTCAGCGCCTCTTTTGCAATTTCAAAATGATTATTGGCCGGCTGTACACCATAGGAATATCCGCGCCACTCAAAATCCAGATTGTGGGTGATAAACTGATCCGGACGGGCATACTCTTTTACAATATTTGACTGCCAGGTCAGAAATTCTGTTACCAGACCACGGCGGAACTTATCAAACTCAGCTCCGAGACTTCCATTGATAGTTCCCCGGACATCCGGAAAATCTTCCCAGTTATCCACACGGTTGCTCCAGTAATCCAGGCCAAATGCAGCGTTCATGGCATCGGTACTTCCGTTAAATTTTTCTTTCAGGTATTCCACAAACGCTGCCTGTACGTTCGGACCTGCAGTATCATAATATTTTGTCTCATTATCCAGCTGGAAACCAATGATGCACTTGCGGTTCCGGCATACTTCCAGCAGCTTGCGGATCAAACGCTCCCCGTATTTCAGATAGTTCGGATTCGTGATGTCCATGATCTGACGGGCTCCGTATACGCCTTCTCCCTGATGGGTCACAGCCAGAACCGTCGGATCCATTTTTACCAGCCAGGACGGTACCGCATAGGTCGGTGTACCGATGATGACATCAATGCCGGCTTCTTCCATGGCATCCAGCACTTTTGTCACGGTAGAAAAATCAAACTGACCTTCCTGTTTTTCGTAAGTGCTCCAGGTTGATTCCGCGATACGCACCACGTTGATGCCTGCGGCTTTCATCATTTTAATGTCCTCATCAAGACGGTCGTATGGCAGATACTCGTAATAATATGCTACCCCGTACAGTAATTTGTTCATGTAAATGCCCTCCTATAATTGTCTTTTTATGTTGATAAATGGTCAAACTGCAAAACCATAATCCTTCCATCGTCTGTATATTACAACAAATAGTTCAGTGAAAAAAGAACACTATTGTCTTAAAAAGGACATTTATTAACCCTGCAAAAAACGATGCCTCTCAGACTCGTCTCACGACAGATTCTTTTCTACTTCGCCTTACCGTTCCCCCATATTCTTTACTCCAGATTTTTCAGCACTTCTTCATCTCTCAGATGTACATGAATACCGTTTACTTCCACTTCATCCGTCAACGGAATGACCAGACATGGTACACCGTCAATCATGCGTGTTTCCACCAGTCCTGCCTGCTCCGGGCTGACTTTGACAGTCATCTGCGGTGTTTTTACCTCAAATTTTCTGGTATCGGAGATGTTGTTTGCCATAACCGTCATCTGTGCACCGATTTCTTCATCGTATTGTTTTTCAAACTGTTCCAGATTCTCCTCCGGTGCCCCGCTGCGCTCTAACAGCTTGCGCACCTGCATTTTATCAAGTTCCAGCGGCTCGCCGTTTTCCTTCTGTTCTTCGATCATTTCATTCAGGTTCTCATGAATGTTGCGGACCACATCATACACGCACTCTTCCCCCAGGGTATCCTCAATGATTGCCTGGAAAGATTCTTTCTGCTGTCCGGCCGGGATTGGCTGCACGCAGCCTAACAACTGCTCCGTGATATCCGGGCAGAGTTCATTTGCGTTTTTGGAATAATAAAGCAGACGGTGAATGTCTGTATTTCTGTCCTGAAATGCCGGGAATAAAAATCCCTGTTCCGGCAGATCCACCATCCAGTCACGAATCCGGTCCTCGATACTGTTTGTCTCTGCATTGTAACAAAGTCCTGCCTTGGAGAGTGTCACCGGGCACAGACAGCACAGTACAAAATTATATATGTAATCCGATGCATCATCCATCTCCATGCCATCAGAAGTGCGGGACTGGGGCTTGCATTAGTGGATGCTATTGCCAGGGAGCATCATGGGCAGGTAAAGGTGCTGTCCAGCAGTAGTGATGGAACGATTATCGGACTTTCCCTGCCTGTGGCCTCAGTGTGATTTTATTTTGCTCTTAACTGCCACGCTTTTTGTAGTCTACAGGCGTACTCCCAGATATAAAAATGTCCTGTCAGGGAATTCCTTCCCAAACAGGACATTTTTCGTTTGTATTCATCTTAATATTTCTGATTCCAAAGCTATCTTCCAGCTCCTGAAGCCCCTCCCAAGTGAATGCTGGCTCAAAAGCTCCTTTAATTATACGTTTCGTGCTGCCAGTTTTCAATATGTTTGAAGGATATCACTTGTTTTTTGCAAAATACAACTTCATTCGAAGCCAGACAAATGTTTGTGAAATGCCTTACTACTGGATTGACTGAGTTAGTTTGTTTTTACTCCGTTTGAAAGCACGATTGACTGGGTTGTGTCTGCTGCTTTCAGGAAAGTAAGGCCCTCGTCTGTTACGCCGGCATAGATATATGGAATCGCATCTCCGCCGTCCCAGGTAAAGTTAAAGGTTTCTCCGTCATCAGAGCTTAATGTACCATTTGTAGTTCCCTCCAGAGTTGTAAGTACCAGGGAACCATCTTCTCCTACAGCTAAATCACCTGCAGCTGTAGTCCATGTGTAGCCGCTAATAGTTCTCATGACGAAATCTTTCTGATTTTTATATTTTACACCATAAACAGTCTGAGATTCAGTTGATGCATTCATCGGATCGGAGGTGTCTGTGAGAGATACTGTCATCTCCAACATCTGATCAAGATAAAATTTATCCTCTGTGTATTCCAGCTCTAATTTGGATGCATCAT
>OLNF01000122.1_pt1 | contig 57233 bp, 49 predicted proteins | sample 1673061 | NCBI WGS metagenome assembly OLNF01 (sample SAMEA3136751, study PRJEB25190) | human gut metagenome
TGCCCTCATCCGACCCGGGCTTGCGCCCGGCCCACCTTCCCCCTCGGGGAAGGCTTTGAAAAGCGCCGCAGGCGATCGAAAGCCTGTGGCGCAATTTCTTACTCTTCTACCGTGATCTGAAATACATTGATCACATCCACATCCGGGCAGCAAAAGGCAAAGGTCCCGTCCTCCCGGCTGGGGAGGTGGCCGCCATAGCGGAGGATGTCGATGTAGGGAAAGGCCACGTGACAGGCCATGGGACATAGCTCGCCGCGCTGGGTGTCGAAGTCGAAGCTGTCGCCGATCTTGTGGCCCCGGTGGCAGGGGTGCGCACCTTTGCGGTCGATGAGAGTCAGACGAATTTTAGGCTTTTTCATGGGGGGAGTCTCCTTTGTCTTTTTGATAGTGCGGCTCAGGGTGATAGGGTTCTTTCTGATATTTTTGGTATTTTTTACGGAGCGGAGAGGGGGAGTCGGAGAGAGACGGCAGATCGTATTCCAACGGGGAAGTGCAGATGGCATCCTCTAAAATACGCTCCAAGTGTTCATACTCTGCATACTGCCCAATAGACGCCATGACAAAGGCATCCCGCACATATCCTGCGCTGGCAGCCATGAGTTCCTGATCCATGAAATAGCCGTAGTGCTCCACAAAAAACGTCATGAGCATGACAATGGTACGGGTATTTCCTTCGCGGAACGGATGCACCTGCCAAAGTCTGGGGAAGAAATGTGTGATCTGCTGCACAAAGTCCAAATGAGAAAGCTCCGTCCAGGAGACAGCTTTCATTTCTTGAAAAATGATTTGCAGATCGTGCGGGATGTCCTCGTCGTTGCTGTACCAAACGCTGCGGCCTGCCAGCAGACGCTCCCGCTTTTCGATGTTGATGATACGGTACTGACCAGCCCAATCATAGATGTCACCAAACAATTCCTGATGAATGAAACGGAGCCCGTCGGGAGAAAAATCGTGGAATCCCTGCTCATACAACAGCATCATATTGGCGCGAGACAGCTCGGCTTCCACAAGCGCCAGCGTCTCTTCCACTCGAATGTCCAGCTTATTTTTTAGAACAGGGATCTTTTCATAGAGATAGGGATCAGACATGGCCGGATGCTCCTTGGGCCAGCCGCTGATGAAAGGCCAGTAGAGCTTGTTTCATCTGGGGGCCGGTCAACTCTCCTCTAGCCCAGCAGAAGGAAAGTGTTTTGGCATAGTCAGAAACGGGAACGCCCTCGATGGCGTTGATCGCGTCGGCAGTTTTCAAAGCGGCGGTCCTGCGTGCCAGTTGTTCCGTCGTCATAGACAGCCCTCCTTTTTCTTTAGTATACCATGAGACAACAGCAAAGAAAAGAAAAACAGCCTGCCGGGAGAGGAATGATATGCTCCCGGCAGGCTGTGTGCTGTCTTGTGGATCAGAGATCCTGATACTTTTTGTTCCCCTTCAGGGCCTTCATGCGGATCTCATGGTTGAGGATACGCTTGCGCAGGCGGAGGTTTTCGGGGGTGACCTCCAGCAGCTCGTCGTCGGCCAGGAACTCCAGGCACTGCTCCAGGCTCATGTTGCGGGGGGGCACCAGGCGGAGGGACTCGTCGGAGCCGGAGGCACGCATGTTGGTCAGCTGCTTCTTGCGGCAGACGTTCACGGTGATGTCCTCGCTCTTGGGCGTCTCGCCCACGACCATGCCGCCGTAAACGGGAACGCCGGGGCCGATGAACAGGGCGCCGCGCTCCTGGGCGGCCCACAGACCGTAAGTGACGGAGTCACCGGTCTCGAATGCGATGAGGCTCCCGGAGCTGCGGCGGCTCAGGTCGCCCTTGAACGGCGCGTAGGAATCGAAAACGGAGGCCATGATGCCCTCGCCGCGGGTGTCGGTCAGGAACTCATTCCGGTAGCCGAACAGACCGCGGGCGGGGACCAGGAACTCGATCTTCATCCGGGTGCCCACGGGGGTCATCTCCAGCAGGTCGCCCTTGCGGGAGCCGATCTTTTCAATGACGGCGCCCACGGAATCGGAGGGGACGTCCACGACCAGGCGTTCCATGGGTTCGCATTTTACGCCATCGATCTCCTGGTACAGCACGCGGGGGGGAGAGACCTGGAACTCATAGCCCTCGCGGCGCATCGTCTCGATCAGGATAGACAGGTGCATCTCACCGCGGCCGGCCACGTTGAAGGCCTCGGTAGAGTCGGTGTCGCTGACCCGCAGGGACACGTCCTTCAGCGTCTCCCGCATGAGACGGTCGCGCAGGTTCCGGGAGGTGACGTATTTGCCCTCCCGCCCGGCGAAGGGGGAGTCGTTCACGGAGAAGGTCATCTCCATGGTGGGGGCGGAAATTTTTACGAAAGGCAGCGGCTCGGACAGTCCGGCGGCACAGATGGTGTCGCCGATGGTGATGTCACCGATGCCGGACATGGCGATGATGTTGCCTGCGCTGGCCTCGGTGACGGGCACGCGGGCCAGACCCTCGAACTGGTACAGGCTCACGGCCTTGGCCTTGCGGCTCTGGTCGGGGTCGTGGTAGTTGCAGACGGTGATCTCCTGGTTCTGCTTGATGGTGCCCTGCTCGATGCGGCCAATGGCAATGCGGCCGACGAACTCGTTGTAGTCGATGGAGGAGACGAGCATCTGGAAGGGCTTCTCCGTGTCGGCTTCGGGGGCGGGGATGTAGCTCAGGATGGTCTCAAACAGGGGCTTGAGGTCGGTGCCCAGCACGTCGGGGTCGCGGGAGCAGATGCCCTGGCGGGCGGAGCAGAAGAGCATGGGGGAGTCCAGCTGCTCGTCCGTGGCGTCCAGGTCCAGCAGCAACTCCAGCACCTCGTCCATGACCTCGTGGATGCGCTGGTCGGGGCGGTCGATCTTGTTGATGACCACGATGACCCGGTGGCCCAGATCCAGGGCGCGGGAGAGGACGAAGCGGGTCTGGGGCATGGGGCCTTCGGCGGCGTCCACCAGCAGGATGACGCCGTTGACCATCTTCAGGATCCGCTCGACCTCGCCGCCAAAGTCGGCGTGGCCCGGCGTGTCGACGATATTGATCTTCACATCGCCATATTGAATGGCGGTGTTCTTGGCCAGAATGGTGATGCCGCGCTCCCGCTCCAGGTCGCCGGAGTCCATGACCCGGTCCTTGACTTCCTGGTTTTCCCGGAAAGCGCCGCCTTGCTTGAGCATCTCGTCCACGAGGGTGGTCTTGCCGTGGTCAACGTGGGCGATGATGGCGATATTTCTCAGTGATTCGTTCTGCACAGGGTCGCACCTCATATCTCTATCAAAATTCCAAAAATACTTACGATTCAACGGCTATCTATTATACTATCGTATCCCACCGATTGCAAGGTGAAATTTTGTCCCCATCTCAGGCGAGATGGGGACAGATCCCTGTGCAAAGGGGCAAAATCATTTGATTTTCCAGGGTCATTTGGTCACGCTGGCCAGCAGGACGGCAGCGGCCTGGGCGCGGGTGACGTTGGTCTGTCCGGTGGGCAGGCCCTGGGCCTCTTTCCCGGTGAAGCGCTGGAGCAGGGTGCCCAGCTGGTCGGGAGTGAGCAAGGCGTTGGGGGAGAAGGTCGCAGCGCTGGTACCGAGGGTGATGTCCTTCTGGGAAGCCCAGAGGACGGCATCATAGTACCAGCTCCCGGCGGGCACGTCCGTGAAGGGCATGGTGCCGCTCACGGCGGGGGAACCGGCCAGACGATAGAGGATCGTGACCATCATGGCCCGGTCCAGGGAAGCGTTGGGGGAGAAGCCCGTGCCGGTGCCGTTCATCCAGCCGGCCAGGGTGACGCCGATGATGTCATTGGCGCTGGCATCGCTGGCTTTTACGTCGTCGTAGGAGATCATGTGGATGCGGCCTGCCGTCTGGCCGTAGGCGGCCTTCGTGATGGTCCCCTTGCACTGGGCGGTGATGTAGTCCATGAGCACCTCATCCAGAGGCACGCCGGTATCATAACCCACGGGGGAGGATTTAAAGGTATAGTAGGTGTCGCCGCCGGCCCCCAAGAAGTCGTTGGTGACGATGGTGTAGGTCTCTGCGGGGTCAAAGGCCGCGCCGCCCACACTTTGGATGGTCACGCGGTTGACGGCATTGGGCTTGCCGTAGGTCGAACCGGGGTAGTTCTCTGTGCTGCTGAACTTGGCCCCGGTGTTCACGGTGTACTCGATGCCGGACACCTGGGGGAAGGCCCCGATGGACTCGGGCAGGCTGCATGTGGAGGCCTCCAGAGCTTCCAGCAGCTGGGCGCCGGTGAGCTTCACCAGATACAGGGTGTTGCCAAAGGGCAGGACGGTGTTGATGTCTTTCTTGGTCAGGCCGCCCACGGACAGAGAGGCCCGGATGCCGCCGCCGTTGTTCACGGCCGCGTCAACTTTCTCGCCCAGGGTCCCGGCCTGCCAGAGCATGGCGTCGGTGATGAGGTCGCCCAGATTGGTCTCGCCGGTGCGGACCTGGGCTTTTTCACCGTTGAGCTGCACTTCGCTCTGGGCGAAGACCGCGCCGTAATCGGCGTCGATCTGCTGCTGGATGCGCCGGATGACGGCGGCGGTGTCAGCGTTCTCGGCGGTCAGCGTATCGAGAGGCACGTTGGAGGTGGTGATGGTGCCGTCGGGGGCGATGTCCACCACGCCGACGTTGGCCAGCTTGGTCCCGGTGGAGGTCAGGTAGGCATTGCCGACTTTCCCGGTGCCGTTGGTGGCGGCCTTGATCTGGTCCAGGGTGGAGTGGGAGTGGCCGTCGATGAACACGTCGATACCGGTCACAGCGTTCAGCACGTCGATGGAGCGGTTGCCGGTGGATTCGGCGTCAATGCCCAGGTGCCCCAGGCAGATGACGTAGTCACAGCCAGCGGCTTTCAGGGTATCCACTTCGGTTTGGGCCAGCTTCATCATGTCCTGGCCGCCGATAAAAGTTACGCCCTGGATCTTGGCGGGGTGGGCTTTGGTGGCGGTCTCCGGGGTTGCCAGGCCGAAGAGGCCGATGGTCTTATCCCCCAAAAGATCGTTGTGGAGAATCATACTGCCGCTGAAAGCAGGCTTGCCATTGTACAGGATGTTAGCGGCCAGAGGGTCAGCCCAGGATTTGCTTTGCAGGGCTTTCAGATTCTCATAGCCATAGTCAAACTCGTGGTTGCCGGGGACAAAATAGTTGTAGCGTGCCGAGTTCATGATCTCGACAGCGGTTGCGCCTTTGGAAGCGCTGACGGTGGGATCGCCCTGGATGAAGTCGCCGGCGTCTACGAGCAGAGTATACGCTCCGGCAGCGTCATAGCTTTCCCGGAGGGCGTGGACTTTGGCGTACCCGGCGATGCCGCCGTGTACGTCATTGGTGTGCAGGATGACGATGTGGCCGGTCAGGTCCTTCGTCGTGGAGGTGGTCGTCTCCGCCGCGCAGACGGGGACCGCCAGGGAGAGGAGCAGGGCCAGGGAAAGCGCGAGGGCAAGAAGCTTGTGTCGTGATCTCATGGGAATGTCCTCCATTTCTTGTTTGGTTGTTCGGGTGGCTTATTTTTGGGGGTTGCTGTAGTAATACCCCATCTTATCGTATTGGTATTCCATGGCTTCGCAGATGCGCTCGATGAGATACAGGAAGCGGGCAAATTTATTACGGGGCTCCAGGCTCAGCTGGTGGACGTAGTACGTCGCCAGGGGGAGCTTCCAGACGCCGTTTTCGTCGGGAGACTGGCGCTCCAAGAGCGCGTCGGTGGGGACGAAGTAGAGGGCTTTCAAGAAGGGCTTGCCGTCCTGGTCGATGCCATAGCCCAGGATCGCAGCGTAGTCAAAGTTCACATCGGTGAACTCGTTGGCGTCGGCCTCCGCCCAGGGGGTGGCGCACATGGGCAGAAAGAAGGGGCGGATGCGGACGCTGGCGTCCTTGAGATGCACCAGCTTCCGGTCCAGGGGATCGGTGCTGTCGGCAATGGGGGTGCCGTCCGTCCGCTCCAGCTGGCCGATGATCCAGGGGGTGGGCTGGGTGTCGTCGGTGTGGAAGCTCACTTTGTGGTGGGATTTGAATGGAGTGTACTCGTTGAGTACGGCGGTGGCCGCCTCGACCAGAGCGGCGCGGTGGGAAAGCTCAACAGTTTTTTCTTGCAGGGTCTTCATGGTCAAAACCTCCTTTGGTTGTTCCAGGATTCAGCGGTTGTAGAGCAGGTTGCGCTCCATGGCGGTGTAGGTCTCCAGCATGGCGGCCTGCTCCGGGGTGGTGGTGTAGCTCCCGACCCCGTTCTCATCTGCGAAGAAGCGGTTGCGGGAGAGCAGCATCTGGTTGGCCGCATGGTCGGCCAGCCAGGTAAAGTATTGGTTCAGGGGGACGCTCGCCCGCTGCAGCATGTGCAGGCCCAGGAAAGTACAGCTTTCCTTGTGGTCCGAGACGGCCTGCGTCTCATAGTTGGTCCAGATGAGGTAGTTGGTGGAAAGCATGTTTTCCAGGGTATCGGCGTCCCAGTCCGAGGCCTCCGGCGTGGGAGAATACCCCAGGCGGGTGTAAATGGGCGTCCCATCGGCCAGATTCAGAGAGGGAAGATGATCCCCCACAAAGACGAGCATGACCGGCCGGTCTACCTGGGAGAAGTACTCCACCAAGGCCGCAAGGCTGGCGTCGGCGTGGTGCAGGCCCAGGACCAGGGAGTCCAAGATAGCCTTGTCCTCCTGGCTGAGCTTGTCGCACTGAACGTCGATGCCGGAGGGGTAGCTGTATTTTTCGGCGGTGTAGAGCTGGTGGTTCTCCATGGACAGGCCGTAGAGGAAGATGGGCTTGCTGGGGTCCCGGCTTTTGTACCGGGCGATCATCTCCTGGACCAGGGAGGCGTCGGAGAGATAGGCCCCGTCTTCGGCGCCTTCGGTCATAAAGTCCTCCCGGAAAGCCACGGTGTCAAAGCCGATCCGGGGCAGGACGTTGGCGCGGTTGTACAGCTCGTCCGTGTGGGAGTGGAGGGCCACCGTGCTGTACCCTGCGTTTTTCAGCAGGCGGGCGGTGGTGGGCAGGTCCTGGTAAACAGAGAGGCTCAGGGTGTTCAGCGTGTCGCCCTCCCGCAGCAGGGAGGAGGTCAGGCCGGTGAACATCTCCATCTCCACGTGGCCGGTGCCGCCGCCGTAGGTGTCGGAGATAAACAGCCCGTCGGTGCAGGTCTCCGCCAGCCGGTGAAAGTTGGGCAGGGGGTCCTCCGAGAACGTCAGGCCGGGCAGGCGGGTGATGTCGAAAAAGCTCTCGGAGGTCAGGAAGATGATGTCCGGGGCGTTCTCTCCGGCGGGGGTGCCGGGCTGGTTGGCCTCTTCCCGGAACTGGGCCACCAGGTCCGTGATGTCCGGGTCCCCGGTGCCGTGCTCTGTCTCGATGCGGTGGGCCAGGGCGGCGTAGAGGCCCAGCATGACGCCCAGCTCCTGGCTGCGGTCCTCCTGGCCCTGGCAGGTCTGATCCAGGGTCATGGCGGCCTCTTGCAGGGTGCCGGGATAGGCGGCGGAGAGCAGCAGGGCCAGAGACAGCGCAATGGCAAAAAAACCCACTGTGCCGGAGGGATGCCACTTTTCCAGCACGGCCAGCAGCACCGTCCAGAGAATACAGACGATCACAGACACCACCACGGTCAGCGTGGGGGCCAGCATATCCGAGGCAAACCCGGCGATGTCGCCCAGGTTGCCCACGAATGTAAAGTCACTGAGCTGGAGGGGAGCGCCGTTGATATCCATCTTATACCGGCTGATGATGGCCAGGGTCATGCAGAACCCGGTCCCCGGCAGATAGGCGATGAAGAGCCGCCGGGTCAGACCGTAGAGCGGGAGCATCAGGCTAAAAAACAAGAGCCAAAACAACCCGGATGCGGGCAGATGAGAGGCCATCCAGGAAAAGGGCGTGAGCAAATTTTGCAGCCACACGGCCTGGGTGGCGTAGAGCGTCAGGAGAGGGGAGAGCAGCAGCGCAGCTGCCATAAAGGCGGCCTGCCGCCTGGTGGGGGCATGGGACATAGTATCGCAAATTCCTTTCTGTTGTTCCCCCGTATTATACCGCAAAACAGGGAGGGACGCAAGGAAGGAGAACGGGTTTCCAGTTGAATCCAGTGGGAGCCTATGGTACACTGGATTTTACTGGATGGCAAGGAGGGATCACGATGGGAGACTTACGCGCAACGGCGGAAGAACTGCGCAAGATCATTGAGCAGTTTATCGACGCAGGAGAGGTCAAAACAGCGAAGGGATTTTTGGAGCGCTGGTTGTCCGTAGCAGTGGCGGCTCGGTTACAAGAGAATGGGATCCAGTGCAGCTTAGATGACGCATTGCACACGGCAGGGCTGGAAGAGGACGAGACGATCCTTGCCTTTCTCACGACGCCAACGGAGACGCAAGATTCCCTGCGGCGCTTTTTGGCGTATATGGATCAGCTCTTTCAGGCCAAAACACCGTCAGGAGAACATAGACAGGAATATCAGCTGAAACTATACGATGATGTATTGCTGATGTTTTGGTTATACGTTGGCCCATTCGGAGACGTTCGCTGTGTTTTGGGCCATGTGAGTTCCGAGGCTCGGCCGCGCCTTCCGCTGGATCTGGAACTGTCCGGGGAGGGCGTGATGAACTGGCTTCGGAAGCGGGTCATCCCGAAGAACCGGGCGTTTGTCAATGAGATTTTAGGGACGTTTGGCTTGAATCGGAACAACGTCAAGGGCATCATCGATGTCTGCAAGGGCCTTTCCCTCAACGACAGCTATTGGGTCGTTCCGACTGGGTCGGCGGGGAAGTTTTCTCAGTACAATCTGTATGAGAATCGCTTTTCTGAAGCGCTGGCGCTGGTGGCCTATACCGGCGTTGGCTCGACGGACGCGGCCTTTACGACCTCCCCAGAGCTGACCACCAACGGGATGCTGCCCAAGGCCTGGCGCTTTCTCTCCGACGATGGGGTCTATCTCTACAAAGGCGGCACGGAGGGGGCAGCCAACGCAGGCAACGAGCCGTATGCGGAATACTACGCCTGCCAGGTGGCAGAGGCAATGGGCCTGTCTGCGGTCCATTATGACTTGGAATACTGGAAAGGCATCCTGGCCTCAAAATGTAAACTGTTCACCGACATTGACACAGCCTTTGTCCCCATTGGGCGAATCGTCAAAAACGGTGGCCTGCAAGCCTGCATCGACTACTACAAGGCCCAGGGGGAAGCCTTCTATCAGCAGCTTTGCAGCATGTTCGTCTTTGACGCCGTGATCTATAACGAGGACCGGCATTTTGGAAACTTTGGGCTTCTGCGGGATAACCACACGGGAAAGCTGATTGCCCCTGCCCCTATTTTTGACAATGGCTTGTCCCTCTTCGCCCACTCGATGCCAAGCGATTGGCAGGACATGCCGACCTATGCCGCGACGCGCTCCAATCCCTATGAGATCAGCTACGATGCTCTGTGCCGGAAAGTGATGGGGGCCGAGCAACGGAAACAGCTGCGGCGGCTGATCGGCTTCCGGTTCACCCGGCACCCGGCCATCAACTGGCCGGAGGAACGCCTGCTGGCCACCGAGCAGCAGCTCGCCCGCCGGGTGGAGGCGCTGCTGGGGATGACAGGATGAGAAAACGATTGACCGGAACGAACACACCCCCTGCCGGGCCTTTGGGAGACTGGGCAGGGGGGTGTGTTTTGCTTTGCTGGGAAACAAACAGCGATTGCAGAGAAATTTAGAAAAAGGCAAAGAAATATGTCAGAAAGTACGGAGTGATGTACATAAATAATTGAGGACAGACAAGAGGGGAATTGTCTTATGATAAAAAAGAAAAGACTTTCAACCGAAGAGTTTGATGCAATCTTTCTACAAGAGTATACTGCACTCAAACTGTACGCTTCTAATATTCTGTATACTGCGACGGGACGGTATGATCCGGGACGGGCAGAGGATGCCGTGCAGGATACATTTTGGACACTTTGGAAAAGATCAGAGGAATATTTGTCACATCCATTTCCTGAAAATGGCTCTATAAAACGCTTGCATTTTCTATTAAGAATATCATAAAAATTGATACTCGATGGGAGCTCCGTTTATTACAAATGCAGGAAACGCTAGAAAACAAGAATCATTCGCAATTGGGTGCAGGATTGGAGCTGGAAGGTATGATACCTCAAGATGAGTTAGACTTGTTAATTAGGGTGTATATTACAGGAGATTCTAGAGAAGAGGTAGCGCAAGAACTAGGAATTACACGAGCAGCATTGGATAAGCGGATTAGCCGGAGTAAGGAAAAGTTTAGAAAAGAATATAAGGAGGATAAATAATATGATTCATCCGATAGAAAAGGAAGAAACATATCGTAGGTTAGAAAAATTATCAGATCAAGAGTTACGATCATTCCTATGGAAAGATTTTGTTACCTTCGGCGAAGAGGGGCCGGACTTGGATTTGATCTTGAACGTTACGAAAGTGATCCAACAGCGTGACGGGAACATTGAGAACGCAGATGATGTAGAAAGTGCATTGGCGAAATTTCACAGTACATATGATTTGAACCCCAAAAGAACGTTTCCGAAAACAAAGAAACATGAGAAAATGCAAGGTGTTCCGCCCAAAGTGAAACGCTTGGTTTCAACCGTTGCAGCGACAGCTTGTGCGCTCATTGTCTTTTGCGCTCCAGTAGCACATGGCTCTACAATTCTAGAAACAATGGTCAACTGGAAGCAGAGTACATTTTCGCCGCCAAATCAACAAAGCAGTGGAACCGTGGCGGTATTAACAACACCAGATTATTTGAAAGTTGTAGATGCCGTTTCTACCTGTGCTGGATCATCGTTGCTACCAAATTGGTATCCAGAAGACACCGTGGTCAATTATGTGGAGGAGAACTCTTCCCCAAATACACTTGATTACTGTATTTCGTTTTCCAGGGGAGAGAAAGACTTTGCGATTTCGATCCTTGTGTACGATGAAAACAATCAACCCAGTAGTGTTTACGAAAAGAATAGAGGCTCTGGTTCTGTTTGCTATACGGACAGCGGGATGCCGTACTATTTGATGAAAAACCTAGAAAGGAGTGTTGCTGTCTGGCAAGGTAAGACATCAGAATATTGCATTTTAGGTTTTTTAACGACCGAGGAAATACAACACATGATGAATTCAATTATTATAGGAGATGAAAAGTGAGGAACCTGATGTACACACTGCGATATATTTGGGGCCAATACGCCTCCCCGCTGATGCTTCTGCTGCTTTTGGCGGCGGTGGTGGTCGGCGTTGCGGTGGGCGTTGGCTTGGCCCGTGTGCGGGTGCGGCGGGGGAAGGCACCGCTGTCCCGTGGGACGTATCTTGTGGGCGTATTGCTCTGGCTGTGGCTGGTGGGGATGATCTGCGTGACCCTGCTGGGCAGCCGGGGGATCTGGGGGAGCGGGGAAGTGAATCTCCAGCTCTTTCTGGCCTGGGAGGAGGCCTGGTACGCAGGGGACCGGACGGCGTGGTTGTATATCGTGCTGAACCTGGCGCTGTTTCTGCCGCTGGGGGTGCTGCTGCCGCTGCTGGAGACGAGATTCCAGAAGGTGACCTGGGTGCTGGGGACGGCGGCGGTGCTGTCGCTGGCAGTGGAGCTGCTCCAGCTTGTGCTGCGGCGGGGCAGTGCGGATATTGACGACTGGTTTCTGAATGTCCTGGGGGCCTTCTTGGGCTGGTGTCTGCTCCGCTTTGTTTTGGGGCTGAAAAAACGGGAGAAGAAAGCCGTGGGTTATTTGCTCCCGCCGGTGGCCTGCGCCCTGGTGTTCTGCGGGATCGCGCTGGCCTATCAGGCCCAGCCCTATGGGATGCTTCCCATGCAGAGCGTGGAGCGGGTAGAAATGTCCGGGGTGGAGGTGCACACAGACTGCCCGTTGCCGGACGTGGGGGAGACGGCTCCGATGTACTATGCCGCACCCTGGACGGAGGCCAACTGCGATGAATATGCCCGGCCCCTGCTGACGGCGCTGGGAGAGGACTTTGACGCCATGGAGGCCGAGCGCTCGGAGTATCGGGTGGACTACACAGACCCCGTACATCACAGCAGCCTGCAAGTCTTGTTCCTGGGTGGGTTCTATGCGCTTTATCAAAACCAAAGCGGCGCAACGGAACCGGCCCCGGCGACGGCCAGCCGGGAAGAGGTCCTGCAAAAGCTGCGGTCGCTGGGGATCCCCCTGCCAGATCGAGCGGACTTCTCCACGGAAGCGGGGGCCTACTGCTTCACGGCAGATGGGGTAGAGGATGGCGTGCTGTATCAAGGGCAAGTCACCTGTACCTACCGGGAAGATGGACAGATCCTGTCCCTCAGCGACGAGCTTGCTGCGGTACCGCAAAGCGGAGAGGTTTCCATTTGCCCCCCGGAGAAGGCTGTGGAACAGGTCTGCGACGGGAAGTTTTTGGATACCGACGGCAGACTTAGCGCCGGGAGAAGCGTGGAGGAGGGCGGTGTCGTCCGGTCGGACATAGATACCCTGACGATCCAGAGGATCACGCTGGCTTATTTGCGGGATACGAAGGACTACTATCAGCCCGTCTACGCCGTAAAAACAGACAAAGGCATCCTCTATACGTTGGCAACGCAATAAAACAGAAGGGTAAGATACGCCCCCTGCCGGGTCTTTGGAAGACTGGGCAGGGGGCGTGTTGTTTTCGCGCTTGGCGTTATGCATCAAAATAGTAATAGTCGGTGAAGGTGCCTTTCTGCTGCTTGCCGCTGGCCTCGGTGGCGGTGTAGGTGAAGGTGAAGGCGATGAGGGGGTATTTCTTGCCGTTTGCGGCGGTGTAATACTCCGTGGCGGCTTTGGCGGCGGCCTCTTCGTCGTAGGTGATCTCCACGTAGCCAAAGCCCCCGGTCTTGTGGCCGATGGAGGCCAGGTAGGCGGCGACGGCTTCCGGTGTGGTCACTTGCAGGGTCTGGCAGGACAGGCCATTGACGGTGACTTTGTCCAGCTTGAAGGACGTGAAGGTGGCCGGGCTGCCGGAGACGGGGTAGAAGAGGAAGGAGGCGTAGTCTTCCTGGAAGGCCACGGCGTCGTAGTCCCAGATGACCACGGTGCTGCCGGAGATGGCGCCGTTGTCCAGCAGGTCTTTCAGCAGGGTCTTGTCGCTGCCTTTCTTTTTGGCGTAGAGGGTGCTGGCCGAGAGCGCAGCGGCGTCTGCGCGTAGGAACGTTTTGGTTTTGGCGTTGTAGGCCCCGTTGGAGATCCCCAGCCGGTCCGTCAGGGTCCAGGGAGAATCCCAGGTAAAGTCCGTCCCATCTTTGTAGCCCAGGGCGCGGAGCAGGAAGGTCAGGAACTGGGCGGCGGAGACGGTGTTGTTGGGGCCGAAGTGCTTGGCGTCCACGCCGTTGGTATAGCCCTTGCTGTAGGCATAGCCCACATAGGGCTTGGCCCAGGCGGGGACGTCGGTGAAGGGGGTGGCGATCGTTTTCTTGAGGGCGGCTTCCTCAGCCCCTAGCAGACGGACGAGGATCGTCACGGCCTCGGCGCGGGTGGGGGCGCGGTCCAGGTCAAACTGGGGGGAGCCGTCGGCGGTGGTGCCGGTGCCATTAAAGAGGCCCAGGTTATACAGCAGCATGGCGTCCTCCTGGGCGTCCTCCGGCGTCACTGCAAAGGCAGGCACCGCCAGGGACAGGGCCAAGGTCAAGGCCAGGATCAGGGAAAGTAGTTTCTTTGGCATGGGTCATTCCTTTCTGTCGTGAGGCCCGCGAAGGGGGCAGAAACAGGAGTTCGCCATTTATTTTAGCATAACAGCCCCAAAAGCGCAAGCGGGGGGCGTTCTCCTGTCATTTTCACGCTTTTTTGAAACACCCCTTGACAAATCCAAAAAGTGTGATATTGTATTAAGCAAATAGAACAATAATACAGAAATGCAGTGGCGAGACAGCCACGAACCAAAGGCAGAAAGGAGGCAGAGCTATGCCGTGGGAATTTCGGGAAGACGCCCCCATTTACACCCAGCTCATCGCCCAGATCCAGCAGCGCATCGTGGGCGGGCTGCTGGGGCCGGGGGCGCGGCTTCCCTCGGTGCGGGACCTGGCCGCCGAGGCCGGGGTGAATCCCAACACGATGCAAAGGGCCTTGACGGAGCTGGAACGAGAGGGCATCGTCCACAGCCAGCGCACCGCCGGCCGCTTTGTCACGGAGGATGCCGAGCGCATCCGCCAGCTCCGGGAGGAGCTGGCCCGGCAGCAGGTCAAAGATTTTTTGGAGGGGATGTTCCAGCTGGGCTTCCGGCGGGCGGAGATCCTTGCCCTCATCACACAGGAAGCAGACGAGAACGCGGAAGGAGAGGAGAAGACCCCATGAGTATTTTAGAGACGAAAGGGCTGGTCAAGCGCTTCGGCCCCACCGTGGCGCTGGACGGCATGACCCTGGCCGTGGAGCCGGGGCGCATCGTGGGCCTGCTTGGCCCCAACGGCAGCGGCAAGACGACCCTCATGAAATTGGCCAACGGCCTGCTGGTGCCCGACGCGGGAGAGATCTGGGTGGACGGTCACCAACCGGGGAGGGAGAGCCATGCCGTGGTCTCCTATCTGCCTGAACGCAACAGCCTGCCCCTGTGGATGACGGTGGACCAGCTCCAGGATTTCTATGCGGATTTCTTCGCTGACTTCCAGCGCAAGCGCAGCGAGGAGATGCTGGATAAACTGGAGATCCAGCCCAAGCAGAAGCTCCGGCAGATGTCCAAGGGCACCCGCGAAAAGGTCCAGCTCATCCTGACCATGAGCCGCCAAGCGAAGCTCTATCTGCTGGATGAGCCCATCGGCGGCGTGGACCCGGCGGCGCGGGATTACATCTTAGATACCATCATCCGCAACTATGACCCGGAGGCGGCGGTGATCCTGTCCACCCACCTGATCGCAGATGTGGAACGCATTTTGGACGAGGTCATTTTTGTGAACCAGGGCCAGGTCCTGTTCCAGTCTACGGTAGACGCCATTCGGGAAGAGAAGGGGAAGAGCGTGGATGCACTCTTCCGGGAGGTATACAAATGCTGAGAAAATTATTGAAACAAGAGTTTCGGGCTACGGCACGGGTGATGCTGCCGCTGTATCTCGTGACGTTTGTGCTGGCCTTGGCGGTCCGGCTGGTGCTGCTTTTGAGCCAGAACCAGGTCCTGCTGGACAGCGTCGGCGGGCGAACGCTGCGGGCCATCCTCCTGGGTGTTTCCGTGACGGCGTTTGTTGTCGCTGCCATCGCCACCTTCCTGGCGGCGCTGATCCAAGCGGTGCTTCGCTTCCGCAGCAACCTGCTGGGGGACGAGGGGTATGTGATGTTCACCCTGCCCGTCTCCACCCATCAGCTGGTGTGGGCGAAGCTCATTACCTCGGTCGTCTGGTTTTTGGGAGCGGCAGTCATCGATGTGCTGGCGCTGCTGGCCCTGGTGGTGAATCTGGGGATGTTCCAGGAGTTTGGGCGGTTTGTGATCGAAGTGAAGGAACAGCTCACAGCCTATCTGGTCGGCAACGGCATCGCCTTCCTGGTGGAGCTGGCCCTGCTGTTCGTGGTGGGCTGCCTGGTCCTGTGCCTGAATTTTTACGCCCCCCTGGCCATCGGGCACAGCTTTGCGCGGCATAAACTGCTCTGGTCCGTGGTGTTCTTCTTCGCCATCCAGATCGTCATCCAGATCATCGGCGGCGTCTTTGGCCTCATCGCCTTGCCCCACCTGTGGAATGTGAACTTTAACTTTATGACGGCCGCCGCAGCCGCCCACGCGATGATGTGGAGCAGCATCCTCGTGACGGCGATCTACGGAGCCATTCTGTATGGGGTCACGCTGTACATGCTGAGAAAACGACTGAACTTAGAGTAATGAAATAAAACCGGCGGTTGTTCTTGGAAGAGAGCAGCCGCCGGTCGTGCCATTCAAACAAAAATCAGAAAAATGGGAAAAATCTTGTAAGAAAATGGCGGGTCAAAGCATCTTACTAAGTAGAAGGGGTAAAAACGGAGCTGCTTTTGGAGGTGAACGCTCAGATGGCCAATGTTTCCTCGGAACAAGAGAACATCCAAATGTTTTACCGGGAGCAGAATGAGCTGCTGTTTCGCTACGCCATGCAGCTCACCGGAGACCGGCACCAGGCAGAGGAGGCCTTACAGACCGCTTGGTGCCAGTGCCTGACCTATCGGGAGACGTTCTTTCGTGTGCCGGAAGAAAAACGTCCGGCCTGGATGCGGACGGTGGTGCGTCATGCTGTCTACGCGCAGTATCAGAAAACGCGCCACCTCGTCCCCTTAGACCCGGCGTGGGATGGACCGGCACCGGAACAGGGAAGCGTGGAAGAGATTTACGAGATCATTCGCTCGATGCCGGTGAAATACCGCGTTGCTTTGGAATTGAAGTTTGTTTTGGAGTGGAGGGAAGAGAAGATCGCCGAGAAGCTGGGAATATCTCTTGGAGCGACGTATACCAGAATATCCCGTGGGCGGCGGCTTCTCCAGGAGCGACTGATTCGGGAGGGATATGCAGATGGATACCGATGCAAAAAATAAGCGGCAGAACGAGAAAGCGGAGGACGAACTGATTCGTCACCTTTTATTGCAGGCAGAAGCGGAGGAGTACCGGGAGGTCTTAGCGAACGCGCCACCTGCGCCGCGGCATAGCCGGGCCTACCGCCGCTGGGAGAAACGGTTTCTGCGCGACCCCGTTTCTGTCCTGGAGGAAACGGGCGGATCACGCCGCCTATCGTTCCCGAAGCCTTTCCGGACGGCGGCAAGTCTCCTGCTGGTCCTTGTCTGTGCTTTCGTGCTGATGCTGGGGATGAATCCAGAGGCGCGGGCCGCTGTGGCGGAAAAACTGGGGTTTGTCTCCCAGATGGAAACGCCGGGGATCAATGTCACAGTCCAGCTCAGCGGGAGAGGCGGCTCGGTCTATACCAGTGAACGGTTTCGTTGTGACAAGACCAATGGGGACACCCTCTATTATGCCTTTGAAAATCATGGAGAAGAGGCGTGTACACTTCGGTTGTATCAGGTCGGCATTTTCCAGACCAAACGTGTCGGTGAGGTCGTGACGATCCAGACGGGGGAGAACAGCTTTGGGATATACAAAGGATTAACAGGCAACGCCTATTTTCTCCGCGTCAGCTCTGTCATGGGCGGAAAAATCAACGGCACCTTGCAGACGGCACAGGGAGCGCTGGAAGAAGGGCAGAACTAGAGCGATGAGAAGGGGGCTGACTCTTTGTGAGACAGCCCCCTCGCAATAGAATAGTTTATTTTTTCCCCTGCCTAGTTGACAGGGGACGGTTTATGCCGTCTTGTCCATGTTGTTTACTTCATCGCGCGGTAGAGGAACGTCACGATCTGCGCTCTTGTGCAGGTGTTATTGGAGCCGAACAGACCGTTGCCGATACCGCCGGTGATGCCATTCTTCTCTGCCCAGGTCACTGCTGCTGCGTAGTAAGCATCGGGTGGCACATCGGTGAAGGGTGCGTTGCCGCTGACAGCGGGGTTGCCCTTGGCACGCCACAGGAAGGTGACGATCTGCGCACGGGTGCAGGAGTCGTTGGGGCTGAACGTGAGGTAACTGGTGCCTTCGGTAATGCCCTGCTCTATGGCCCACAGGACAGCATTCCAGTAGTAGCTGCCAACGGGAACGTCGGGAAAGGGCATGAGCTTGGTCTTGGGGGTCGGAGAACCGGCTGCACGCCAGAGGAAGGTGACCGCCTGCGCACGGGTGCAGGTGCCGTTCGGATCGAAGGTAGTGGCGTTCGTGCCGCTGGTGATGCCCTTGCCGACCGCCCAGACAACGGCGTCCTCGTAGTAAGCGCCCGCGGGAACGTCGAGGAAGGGGTGCTTGCGGATGGGGGCATCCTTCTCGAAGACCGCCTGGACCTCGACATCCTCAGCAGGCATGGTGAACTTGTTGTCGGTGATGGTCACGCCGCCCAGAATCACCCGCCACGCCTTGAAGTGGTAGCCGGCGTTCGGCGTGGCGGTCAGGGTGATCGCCGTGTCGGCAGCTGCCTTGGCAGGAGACGCAAATGCTTTGCCGTTGCCGTCGTTGAGGACGGAAACGTCATACTGGATCGGTACCATGATCTCGTCCGCCTCGAAGACCGCCTTGACCTTTACCTCGCCCGCAGGCATGGGGAAGGTCGTGGTGCTGTTTGTCGCGTTGGCAAAGGTCACTGCCTCGCTGCCGGACTGCACTTCCCAACGGGCAAAGTGCATGTTGGCAGCGGGCGCATCAGCGGTCAGCGTGACAACGCTACCTTCCGCAGCCTTGGCAAGGTTGGCAATACCACCTGTGACAGAAATGGCATACTTTGTTACCGGGGTCGTGCCTCCCTTCACGTTCAGTTTACACGACATGAGATACTTCGCAGCCGTGTTTCCTGACTTGGTCTGATAGTCGTAGGTGACCTCTGTTGCGTCCGCGTCCACCGTCAGGATACCGGCCGCATCTACGGTGCCGCCGATCCAGTTTTTTGTTCTGCTGGGATCAAAGGAACCCGGCAGTGTTTTCATGTCAAAGGTCTCTCCGGCGTTCAGAACACCCTTATGATAAAATTGGTTTTCCAAATAGAGGATTTTCTCGCCTATCTTTTTGTTCGCATCAAGATCCAGCGAGGTAAACCCGTTTTTTCGGCAGGACAAGATCTCCAATTCGGGGTTCTTACTCAAATCCAACAAAGTCAGACTGTTGTAATCGCAGGACAGATCTTCCAATTTGGGGTTATTGCTCACATCCAGTGCGGTCAATTGGTTACTTCCGCAGTTCAAGAATGTCAGGTTCACATTCTTGCTCACATCCAGCGTGGTCAATTGGTTAGACGAGCAGGACAGCTTTTTTAGTGCCGTGCAACCACTCACATTCAGCTGCTTCAATTCATTGATCGAGCAATCCAGGGACTCCAGCGCCGTGTTCTGGCTCAAATCCAGTTCGGTCAACTTCGTGCGACGGTTTGCAAAACCGCTGCAATTCAACACTTTCAATTTTGCATTCTTGCTGAGATCCAGCGTGGTCAGCGGGTTCCTTCCGCAGTACAACTGTGTTAGATTCGGGTTCTGGCTCAAATCCAGTGACTGCAATTTGCTGTTCGAGCATTGCAGGTCTTTCAGCGCCGTATTCTTGCTCAGATCCAGCCCGGTCAGTTCGTTATCCCAGCATTTCAGCGTCTCCAGCGCCGTAAAAAATCCGACGCCTTCTAAGCTTTTAATGCCCATGTTGTTCGCTTCGATCATTTTAACCGCGGCGATCTCACCGGCATCCAGGATACCATCGTTGTTTTTGTCCAATTTTTCTTTCACAAAGCTTCGGAACTTTGCATCCGGGAAAGTGGTCTCGTTAATTTCCACGTCACCGGCGGCGAGCACCGCGGTCGGGAGCAATCCCACCACCATCACAAGGCAGAGCAGGATACTCAACAGTTTCTTCTTCATGCTTATCTTCCTCCGTTTCCGGCTCCCGCGGAGCCATGTCATGTAGAAAATGGTGTTTCCCGCCGCCGGAATGGAAAGCGGTGCAGCAGCGGGAGAGCACGTCTCACTATTTTATGTTTACTACAATTCTCAGAGAAATGATATAGGCCAAGGTCCTATTTTGGGGAAAAAACGCAAAAACATGACTCAGGCATAGACGGAATATACAACAAGGCCTGGTTTTGATTGTGCAGTTTGACAGGAGAGCACCACAAGAAGAGGGCAAGAACAGGTCAAAAAGGAGCTGCCTCAAAGGGATCCTTCCCAATCATGCGAGGCAGCCCCTTCCGGTTTCTCCGCCTCCAAAACTTACCGCAAGCCTTTTCCCGACAAAGGTTGACGTTCTTCCGGCTCCTGTGGTACAATGTTCTAAATTGCGAAGATTTTTAGATGAGATGGTAAAGTTTTCCTAGACCTGGATCCAATTGCAAGGAGGAAACCGGAATGGAAACCAAAAAGATCACCCTGCGAAGCCAGACGGTGAAGTGTCCCCACTGCGGGGAATACTATTCCGTTACTTATAAATATTGTCCCTTCTGCGACGCCGGCCGCCAAGAGGAAGAGCGCCGGTTGGCCGAGAAAAAGAAGAAAAAGCAGGCCTTTTTCTCCAACCTCTTCGGCGGTGGCCACGAGGAGGAGAAACCCGCGAAGAGCGCCAAGCGCCCCGCCAAAGCCAAGGAGGACGCCTCGGCAGAGCCGAAGAAGCAGCCGGAGGAGACTGTCCTCCCGGAGGATCTGGGCGAGGGCCCGGACCTGCTGGCCGCCACCCCCCGCCCCCGGCCGGAGGTGGCCCTGCGGAACGAGCGCAATCCCAGAGCCTTTGACGCCGAGGGCGTGGAGATCCCCCTGGAGGAGATCAAGCCCAAGGCCCACCGGGAGCGCAGCGGCCAGCCTGCCCACGGGAGCAAGGCCGCCCACAGCGGAAAGAACGGCAAGCGCAAAAAGCCCGCCCTTGAACCGGAGCAGCCGGAGCTGACCACCCCCCATCGCCGCCGGAAAAAGACCAGCGAGATGACAGAGGCGGAGAAGGCCGTCGATCGCGCCGAGCGGGAGGCCCGCGCCGCCGCCCGGAAGCGGGAGCGCGACCGGAAAGCCCAGGAGGCCGCCCTGGCCGCCGAGGCCAGCAAACAGGCGGCCGAGGCCAAGGAAGCAGAGGCGCAGTCCGCCCAGGCAGAGGTCCCTGTTCAGACGGAGCCGGTCGGCGCTGAGACGACTGCGCCGGAAGCAGCCCAGCCTGCGGCCCCCCAGGAGACGGCCCAGCCTGCGGCCCCGCTGATCGAGGAAATGCCGGACGAGATGCCGCTGGTCGGCTCCGGGCCGGTCTTTGACCAGGAGACGGTGCCGGAGTCCTTCGGCTTTGAAGAGACCATCGTCTCGACGGACCCGGCCATTTTGAATGAGCCGACCATTCCCGCCGCCCCGGCGGCGGAACCGGTGCCCGAAGCCCCGGCAACCCCCGTGGAACCCGCTGCCCCGGCGGCACCGGTGGTGACGGAATCCCCCGAAGAGATCGCCGCCCGCCAGCAGTGGGCTGCGCTGCAGGAGATGGAGCAGCTGCCCGAACCGGACCCGGTGGAAGCCCCGGAGATCCCCAACATCCCGGAGGCCCCGGCACCTGAGGTCCAGGTGGGCGACACCATCGTGCAGCCTGCCGCCCCGGCGCAGACCCAGGAAGCGTCCGCCCCTGCGGCGGAGTCTGCCCAGGAGAAGCCGGTGGAGACCGAGGAGGACCTGGACGCCCTGCTGAACGAGATCCGGGACCTGTTGGCCGACAGCCCCGTGCCCAAGCTGAAGCCGGAGGAGCTGGTCCAGCCTGAGGTCCCCGCCGAGCCGGACCCGGAGGTCCAGCTGTCCGAGGAGCCTGCCCGCCAGCCGGAGACCCTGACCGAGGAAGAGGAGAGCGCGGCCTTTGCCCAGCCGGAAGTTGCCTCGGTCCAACCGGAGCCGGAGGTCGAGACTGCGCCCGAAGCCCCGGTGCTTGAGGAGCCTGCTGCCCCGGCGGAGGAAGTCCCCGTCGTCGAGGAGCCGACCATTGCCATGGGCAAGCTGGATCTGTCCGACCCGCTGTCCGCGCCGGTGGACGAGGCCCTGTATGACGACCAGCCCACCCAGGTGATCCCCACCCAGGAGATCGTGGAGGAGCTGGAGGCCAAGGCCGACGCCGAGGTGGAGGAAGACGAGCTGGACCATGAGCTGCCCTCCGCCGTCCTGCCCCCCCGCCGGACCGTTGCCCCCCAGGAGACCAAGACCCACGAGAGCAAGCGCCGGGCCAAGGCAGACAAGCCTGCGAAGCCGGAAAAGCCCGCGAAAACAGAAAAGCCTGCCAAGGCGGAGAAGGCGGAAAAACCCAAGAAGAGCAAGAAGAAGGGCAGCGCGACCCTGCCCCTCATCATCGTGTCTCTGGTCATTATCATTGCCGCTGCCGTGATCGTGTTCCATAAAGTTCTGCCGACGTTGCAGAACGGCATCTTCGCCGGCCAGTCCGCAGCCGCCGAGAGCCTGACCCTGGACCAGACCGAGGTCAGCCTGGCCGAGGCCGGGACTGCCGTGACCCTGGTGCCCACCTTCAGCCCCGACGGCTCCACCGGCACCGTGACCTGGACCAGCAGCGACGAGAAGATCGCTGCCGTGGACGAAGCCGGTACCGTGACCGCCGTGGCCCCCGGTACCGTGACCATCACCGCCACCCTGGAAAACGGGGCAACGGCAGAGTGTAAGGTCTCCTGCACCTGGACTGCCGAGGGCGGTGACAACCAGACCCCCGCGAACGAAGGCGGCGGCGAAGGGGCCGAGCAGCCCAAGGAGGCCGCTAAGCCCGCCCTGAGCAACAATGACATCACCCTCTCCAGCGAGGGTGCGACCCAGCAGCTGACCGTGGAGAACGCGGGCGGAGACGTGACCTGGACCAGCAGCGACGATACCATCGCCAAGGTGTCCGCCGACGGCACCGTCACCGCCGTGGCCCCCGGTCGCGCCACCGTCACCGCCAAGATCGGCGAGCAGACCTTGAACTGCGCCGTGCGCTGTGTGTGGTAATTGGATCTTTTCCGCAATTTTTGCGTTTACATAGTATATATAATTTACAATAAATTGATAATAAATAGCAGCCCCCTGCCAGAGTCATATTTGATCTGGCAGGGGGCTGTTTGCGTTTGGAGATCGGGGAGCGGTCAGCGGATCTGACCGTCGCCGGTGATGATGTATTTGTAGCTGGTCAGCTCCTCCAGGCCCATGGGGCCGCGGGCGTGGAGCTTTTGGGTGGAGATGCCCATCTCACAGCCCAGGCCGAACTGCCCGCCGTCGGTGAAGCGGGTGGAGGCGTTGACGTACACGGCGGCGCTGTCCACCAGGCGGGTGAAGAGGTCCGCGTGGGCGCGGGTCTGGGTGATGATGGCCTCGCTGTGGCCGGTGGAGTGGCGGTTGATGTGGTCGATGGCCTCCTCCACGCTGCCGACGATGTGAACGGCGAGGATGTAATCCAGGAACTCTGTGTCAAAGTCCTTGGGGCCGGCGGGGGTGCCGTCGGGGAGGATGGCCAGGGCCTCCGGGTCCAGGCGCAGCTCTACGGGGGGCTGGCCGGACTGACGGCGGCGCTCCACCAGCTGCTCCCACAGCAGGGGCAGGAAGGTGGGGGCAATGTCCCGGTGGACCAGACAGACCTCGGCGGCATTGCAGACGGAGGGGCGGCTGGTCTTGGCATTGTCCACGATGGTCAGGGCCTTGTTGAGGTCGGCGTCGCCGTCGATGTAGAGGTGGCAGATGCCGGTCCCGGTCTGGATGCAGGGGACCTTGGCCTGATCCACGCAGGTCTGGATGAGGGAGGCCCCGCCGCGGGGGATGAGCAGGTCCACATAGCCCACGGCCTGCATGAGTTCGTTGGCGCTGGCGCGGGTGGTGTCGGTGACGAGGCTGACGAGGGCCTTGGGCAGGTGGTTCTGCTCCAGGGCCTTGTGCAGGGCGCGGACGATGGCGGTGTTGGAGTGGATGGACTCCTTGCCGCCCCGGAGGACGCAGACGCTCCCGGCCTGGAAGGTCAGGCTGGCGGCGTCCGAGGTCACGTTGGGCCGGGACTCATAGATGATGGCGATGACGCCCAGGGGGACGGAGACTTTGCTGACCACCAGCCCATTGGGCAGGGTGTGGCAGCCCAGGTGCCGGCCCACGGGGTCCTTGAGCTGGGCCACGGCCCGGATGCCGGCGGCCATGTCCGCGATGCGCCCGACGGTCAGACGCAGGCGGTCCTGCATGACGGGGGCGATGTGGCCCTGGGCGGCTTCCAGGTCCAGTGCATTGGCGGCTAAGATCGCCTTGGTGTCGGCCTCCAGGGCGTCGGCCATGGAGAGCAAAACAGCCTTCTTTTCCTCGCTGGACAGCGCGGCCAGGGCCGGTTTGGCAGCCAGAGCCTCTTCCAGCAGGGGACGGGTGATGGTGAGGGAGGCGGGGTCCGCGGCCGGGGCGGTAAACTCGTTGCCCGCTGCGGAGGGGGGCGGATAGCAGGCCATCTCGCCGGGGGAGTTGTTGGTGTGCATAGCGGTGTTTATCCTTTCTTTGCGCGGAAGCGGCTGCCCACGGGCTTGCCGTCCGCAATATCATACAAAATCGAAGGGGCGACCCCGTTGGCGATGACCATGTCGCACCCGGCGGCGGTGGCCAGGGTGGCGGCCTGAAGCTTGGTGGCCATGCCGCCCGTCCCCAGGGAGGAACCGGCCCCCCCGGCCAGGGCGATGATCTCGTCGGTCAGGGCCGGGATGTCCGAGATAAGCTCGGCGTCCGGATGGGTGCGGGGGTCGGCGGTGTAGAGGCCGTCGATGTCCGAGAGCAGGATGAGCAGGTCGGCCTCCATACTCACGGCGACGCGGGCGGCCAGGGTGTCGTTGTCGCCGATCTTAATTTCTTCCGTGGCCATGGTGTCGTTTTCGTTGATGATGGGCAGGGCGTGCAGCTCCAGCAGACGGACCATGGTGTTGTGGAAGTTGCGGAACCGGTCGGGCTGGTCCACTTCCTCGGCAGTGAGCAGGATCTGGGCCACCGTGTGATTGTATTCCCCAAAGGCTTTGTCGTAGGTATACATCAGCTCGCACTGGCCCACGGCGGCAGCGGCCTGCTTTGTTGGCATATCTTCCGGGCGCTTGGGCAGCGAGAGCTTGCCGACGCCCATGCCGATGGCCCCGGACGAGACCAGGATGATCTCGTTCCCGGCGTTTTTCAAGTCGCTGAGGACCTTGCACAGCTCCTCCACCCGGCGGATGTTCAGCAGGCCGGAGGGGTGGGACAGGGTAGACGTGCCCACTTTGACCACGATGCGTTTGTTCTGCATAGGAAGACTCCTTTTGAGACGCGAACCGGCGGGGCAACCAGAAAACACCCGCCGGGATTTTTTGACAGTTTTACGCTTCTATTTTAGCGAATGGCAGGGACGCTGTCAACAAGAAAGCCCGCCATTCGGCGGGCTTGGTGGGGTTAGACTTTGGTATGGGCTTTGCCGGGGTAGAGGATGAGCTTGCGGCCCAGGAAGTTCCAGACGAAGACCAAAATGCTGCTGATGAGCTTGGACACCATGAAGTACAGGTGGAGGCGGCTGGTAAAGAGGTACATAAGCCCCATCGTCAGCAGCAGGCCGACGACGGAGATGGCGATAAACACGGCGATCTCTGCGGCGGGGCCGACGGTGGAATCCACGGACTTAAAGGCGAAGTATTTCGTCAGCAGGAAGTTGCAGGTGATGCCCACGGCGAAAGAACAGGCCGCGGCGGGTAAGTAATGCACGCCGAGCATTTCCAGCAGGAACAGCAGCAGGAAGTCCACCAGAAAGGAGGAGGCCCCGGTGAGTACATACCGGAAGAGCTGGGTGACGGTATTTTCTGTTGGCTCTGCGAAGAGAGGGCGGAACTGACCATGGCGCAGTTGCTGCCAGAAGGCGATGGCGTCCTGGATGGTCCGCTCTTGCAGCATCGGTTTTTTCATGGGTTCCCTCATGGTTTCAAGGTTCATGGGTTTCGGATTCCTTTCGGCGTTGTGCGATGGCCAGGGCTCTGGGGGGCGTTCCCTCCCGGTGGAACAGGCCAAGATCATAGAAGACATCCAGGCTGATCTCCCCCCATTCGGGGCTGGGGTAGGTCCCACGGACCCAGGTGGAGAGGCCCTTGATGTCACGGTTGATGTAGTTTTCCGCCAGATCCATCGAGGCTAAGTGGCCGTATTCATGGCACACAAACTGCGTCAGACATTGCCGTAGAAAGACGCTGACCGCCGGATCCGCTTCGGCTAGCTGCGCGACATCGTCGGACAGGTAGAGGTCAGGAAAGGGAAACCGGCTGGTTTTGGCGTAGCCATGCTCCCGGGTCCAGTCGAGTGTGTCTGCCTCGGCCTCCATCCGGCCGGCGGGACGGAAAAATTTCATGATCCGGCACCTCCTTGCAGGTTTCGCTGCGGATGCAAGTATACTCCATTTTCCGGAAAAAGTAAAGAGGCGAGTTTTGGAAGAAAGACAAACCGTCGTTTTTGTCCCGCCGCCGTCCAAAAGGGCAAAAAGCCGCCGCCCGAATCCACAAAATTCGGGCGGCGGCTCGGTGCATGCTGCGGGAAAGGATCAGGTCATTTTCTCCTGCTTCACTTTCTTGTCGATGACGTGGCGGGAGGCCAGCTCCTTGCGCACATCGTCCAGGGAGATGCCCAGCTGGAGCATGAGGACCATGACGTGGTAAGCCAGGTCGGCGATCTCGTAGATCGTCTCCTTTTTGTCCTCGGCCTTGCCGGCGATGATGACCTCGGTAGACTCCTCGCCGACCTTTTTCAGGATCTTATCCAGGCCCTTGTCGAAGAGGTAGGAGGTGTAGGAGCCTTCCTTGGGGGTGTCCTTGCGGCCCTGGAGCATGTCCATGAGGCCCTCCAGGGAGAAGGCGCTGTTTTCGTCGCTCTCGAAAATGGGGTTGTGGAAGCAGGACTCCGCGCCGGTGTGACAGGCGGGGCCGTCCTTGTTCACGCGGACCACCAGGGCGTCGTAGTCGCAGTCGGCGGTGATGTCGATGATGTGCTGGGCGTTGCCGGACGTCTCGCCCTTGCGCCAGAGTTCCTGGCGGGAGCGGCTCCAGAAGCAGGTGCGCTCTTCCTGGATGGAGATCTCCAGGCTTTCCTTGTTCATATAGGCCAGCGTCAGCACCTGGCCGCTGGTCCCGTCCACGACGATGGCGGGGATGAGTCCCTTCTCGTCAAACTTTAATGTTTCCATGTCGATCATGGTGGTTCCTCCCGTTGTTTATCTCACTAAGATACCGTTCTTACGCAGCTCTGCTTTCAGGTCAGGGATGGCGATCTGCCCAAAGTGGAAGACGGACGCCGCCAGCCCTGCGTCTACGCCGGGCAAGGTCTGGAAGAGCTGGGTAAAGTCCTCGACTTTCCCCGCGCCGCCGGAGGCGATGACGGGGACGGAGACGGCGTTGCAGACCGCGTCCAGCATCTCCAGGTCAAAGCCGCCCTTCACGCCGTCGGTGTCGATGGAGTTCACGACGATCTCGCCGGCCCCCAGGTCCACGCATTTTTTGATCCAGGCGATGGCCTCCATGCCGGTGTCGTCCCGGCCGCCGCGGCCGAAGACGCGGAACTGGCCGTCCACGCGCTTGACGTCAGCGGAGAGGACCACGCACTGGCTGCCATACCGCAGGGCGGCCTGGCGGATGAGGTCGGGGTCGCGGATGGCCCCGGAGTTGACGCTGACCTTATCGGCCCCGCATTTCAGCACCCGGTCGAAATCGTCCAGGGTGTTGATGCCGCCGCCCACGGTGAGAGGGATGAAGACCCGGCTGGCCGTCTCCCGCAGGATGTCGGTGAAGAGGCCCCGGCCCTCGGCGGAGGCGGTGATGTCGTAGAAAACCAGCTCGTCTGCACCGCTTTTGGTGTAGTATTCGGCCAGTTCGATGGGGGAGCTGACGTCGTGCAGCCCCTCGAAGTTGACCCCCTTGACCACCCGGCCGTTCTTCACGTCCAGGCAGGGGATGATGCGTTTTGTGATCATTGGCTTGCTCCTTCCCCCAAGGCAACCGCCTGGGCCAGGTCGATGGCGCCGGTGTAATAGGCCTTGCCGATGATGGCCCCGGCCACCCCGGCGGCTTTCAGGGCTTGGATGTCCTCCAGAGACGAGACGCCGCCGGAGGCGATGATGTCCATGGAATACTGCTCGGCCAAGCGCTTGTAGAGCTCCCGGTTGGTGCCGCGCATGGCCCCGTCGCGGGAGATGTCGGTGCAGATGATGGTCTGCACGCCCAAGGCCTGCATCCGGTCGAAGAAGACCTGCCAGGTGTCCTCGCTGGTCTCCAGCCAGCCCTTGATGGCGACCTTGCCGTCCTTCAGGTCGGCCCCCACGGCGATCTTGGCCCCGTATTCCGCGACGGCCTGGGCGGTGAAGTCCGGGTCGGTGACGGCGGCGGTGCCGAGAATGACCCGGCTCGCGCCTGCGTCCAGATAGCGGCGCACCGTCTCCATGTTCCGGATGCCGCCGCCCACCTCCACGAACAGGCCCGTCTGGGCTGCGATGCGCTGGATGGTGGGGAGATTGGTCGTCTGGCCGGTCTTGGCCCCCTCCAAGTCCACGAGATGGAGGTGGGAGGCCCCGGCGGCCTCGAATTGTTTCACGGTGTTCAGGGGGTCCGGGTCGTAGACCGTCATTTGGTTGTAGTCCCCCTGGTACAGGCGCACGGCCTGGCCGCCGAAGAGGTCGATGGCGGGAAAAATGTTCATCTCACCAGCTCCCTTCGCAGAATGTTTTCAGGATGGCCAGGCCCACGTCACCGCTCTTTTCCGGGTGGAACTGACAGCCCATCACGTTCCCGCGGGCCACGGCGGCGGTGAGCTCCGCGCCATATTCCGTGGTGGCGATGACGGCGTCGGTGCAGTCCGTGGCATAGAAGGAGTGGACGAAGTAGACGCACTCGTTGTCCTGCACGGTCTCCAGCAGCTTGTGCCGGGGCTTGTCTGCGGGGAAGTGGAGGGCGTTCCAGCCGATGTGGGGGATCTTATAGTCGGCGGGGATGACGCCCTCCATGGGGACCACCCGGCCGGGGATCAGGCCCAGGCCCTTGTACTGGCCGAACTCCAAGCTCTCGTCAAAGAGAAGCTGCATCCCCAGGCAGATGCCCATGAGGGGCTTACCCTTGGCGGCTTCCTCTAAAATAACTTGATCCAAGCCGGTCTGCCGCAGCTTGGCGGCGGCGTCGGCGAAGGCGCCCACACCCGGCAGAAAGAGCTTGTCTGCCTGTCGCAGCAGGGCCGGGTCCCCCGTGACCACCGGCTCCTGCCCGATGGCCTCCAGGGAGCGGCAGAGGGAAAAGAGGTTTCCCACGCCGTAATCGATCACAGCGATCATACCAACATTCCTTTCGTGGATGGGATGGCGTCGCCGCCGGTGAGGGCGACGGCCTGCTTAAGGCTCCGGGCGGCGGCTTTGAACGTGCCCTCGATGAGGTGGTGGCTGTTCTCGCCCGCCAGCTTGCGGAGATGGAGGGTGCAGTTGGCCCGGCGGGTGAAGGCCAGGAAAAATTCTTTCGCCAGCTCCGTGTCAAAGGTCCCGACCTTTTCCGTGGGCATGGGCACGTCCCAGCAGAGCATGCCGCGCCCGGAGAGATCGACCGCGGCCAGGACCAGGGATTCGTCCATGGGGAGCAGGATATGGCCGAAGCGCTCCACGCCCCGCATCTCCCCCAGGGCCTGGGCAAAGGCGTCGCCGAGACAAATGCCCACGTCCTCGACGGTGTGGTGGTCGTCCACCCAGGTGTCGCCGGAGCAGGTCACGGTGAGGTCGAAGGACCCGTGGCGGGCAAAGCCCGTGAGCATGTGGTCGAAGAACCCGACGCCGGTTTGGATGTCGTGTTTTCCCGTCCCGTCCAGGTTCAGGGTCAGGGTGATGTCGGTCTCGCCGGTCTTGCGCCGGATGTGGCTCTCTCGCATCTTACACGCCCTCCTCGGCCAGAATTTCCTCCACCACGCTGAGGAAGGCGGCCATCTCCTCCTCGGAGCCGATGGTCACGCGGTTATAGGGGGCCAGGGCGGGGGTGGAGAAGTGGCGAATGAGCACGCCCTTGTCTTTGCAGGCTTGGTAGAGCTTGGCTCCGTCCACCTGGGGGTGGGTGATGAAGAGGAAGTTCGCCTGAGAATCCGGGATGGAAAAGCCCATCTGCCGCAGGGCATTGGTGGTCGTCTCGCGGGTGGCCATGATGCGCTGGGCGTTGGCCCGGAAGTAGTCGTCGGACGCCGCGGCGGCGATGCCGAGCTTCAGGGTCAGGCGGTTGACGTTATAGGGGTTGGTGGAAAACTTGAGTTTTTCCAGGTCGGCGATCAGCTCCGGCTGGCCCAGGGCAAAGCCCAGGCGGGCCCCGGCCATGGAGCGGGACTTGGAGTAGGTCATGACCACCAGCAGGTTGGGATACCGATCGACCAGGGCGGCGGCGGAATCCGCGCCGAAGTCCACATAGGCCTCGTCGATCACCACCACATGGTCCGGGTTGGAAGCGATGATCTTCTCGACCTCGGACAGGGGCAGGGCGATGCCCGTGGGGGCGTTGGGGTTGGCCAGGACCGTCAGCTTGCCCGTGCCGGACAGACCGGGCACGTCCACCGTAAAGTCCTCATGCAGGGGAACAGTGGAGTAGGGGACGCCGTGCAGGTCGGCGAAGACGGGGTAGAAGCTATACGTCAGGTCGGGGAACACGGCCCCGTCCTGGCCGAAGGCCATAAAAGCAAAGTTCAGAATATCGTCCGAACCGTTGGACAGAAAGACCTGGTCAACCCCCATGCCGTACAGCCGGGCCAGGGCCAGCTTCAATTCCTTCCCTTCCGGGTCGGAGTAAAGCCGCAGGTCCCGGATGTCCTCCTCACCCAGGGCCGTAAGAACGGCCTGGGAGGGGGGATAGGGGGACTCGTTGGTGTTGAGCTTGATGTATTGCTTGTCCCTGGGCTGCTCGCCAGGGGTATAGGCTTCTAAAGCCTGGTATTTGGTGTGAAGGAAGCTGCTCATGGATTCTCCTTCCCGACAACGGCGGGGTCAAAGCGGATGTCGATGCTGCGGGCGTGGGCGGTCAGGCCCTCCTGCTTGGCGAAGATGGAGACGGTCGGCTGGGCCTTCTCCAGGGCGGGACGGGTGTAGTAGGTGTACTGGGTCTTCTTGACGAAATCGTCCACGGACAGGGGGCTGGAGAACCGGGCCGTGCCGCTGGTGGGCAGGGTGTGGTTGGGGCCGGCAAAGTAATCGCCCAAGGCTTCGGGGCAGTTGCGGCCCAGGAAGATGGAGCCGGCGTTTTTGATCTTGTCCAGATAGTCAAAGGGCTGGTCCACGCAGACCTCCAGGTGCTCCGGGGCGATCTCGTTGGCGATCTCCACGGCGGTGTCCAGGTTGTCGGCCACGATGATCTTGCCGTTGGTGTCGATGGAGGCGCGGGCAATTTCCTCCCGGCGGAGCTTGGGCAGCTGCTCCTCGATGGCGGCCTGAACGGCCACGGCCAGTGCCTCGCTGTCGGTGACGAGGACGGCGGAGGCGTTCTTGTCGTGCTCGGCCTGGCTGAGCAGGTCGGCGGCGACGATGCGGGGGTCACACTTGCCGTCGGCGATGACCAGGATCTCGCTGGGACCGGCCACCATGTCGATGCCGACCTTGCCGAAGACCTGCTTCTTGGCCTCGGCCACGAACTGATTGCCGGGGCCGACGATCTTATCCACACGGGGCACGCTCTCGGTGCCGTAAGCCAGGGCGGCTATGGCCTGTGCCCCGCCCACGCGGAAGACGCGGTTGACGCCGCAGATGCGGGCGGCGGCTAGGATATTGGGGGGGATCTTCCCGTCCTTGCCGGGGGGCGTGACCATGACGATCTCTTTGACGCCCGCCAGCTTGGCGGGGATGCAGTTCATGATGACGCTGGAGGGATACGCGGCCGTGCCGCCGGGGACGTAGAGGCCCACCCGCTCCAGAGGGATGATCTTCTGGCCCATGAGAATGCCGTCTTCCTCGTTGACAAGGAAGCTGTTGCGGACCTGGTGCTGGTGAAAGGCGGCCACGCGCTCGCTGGCCCGGTAGAGAATATCCACCAGCATGGGGTCGGCCATGCGGAAGCCCTCGTCAATGGCCCCCTGGCCCACTTCTACGGACGTGATGTCCACGCCGTCAAATTCTTTCGTATAGCGCTTGAGGGCTTCGTCGCCCTTGGCCCGGACCTGGGCGATGATTTCCCGGACCGGCTCCTCTACGGAGCCGACGGGGTCCTCGCGGGCGAAGATGGCCTCGCGCTTGGTCTCCGATTCCTTCAAAATGCGGATCATTTCTGTTCTGCCTCCTTGGCGGCCACCTGGGTCTTGAGACCCTCGTAGAGGGTTTGGATGGCCGCGTGCTTAAACTTAAAGCTCACTTTATTGGCGATGAGCCGGGCACTGATGGGAACGATGGTCTCGATGGGGGAGAGGTCGTTTTCCCGCAGGGTGGTGCCCGTCTCGACGATGTCGACGATGACATCGGTCAGGTCTAAAATGGGGGCGATCTCAATGGAGCCGTGGAGCCGGACGATGTCGATGTCCCGGCTGCGGGCGCTGTAATAGGCCTGGGTGATGTGGGGGAACTCGGTGGCCACCCGCAGGGTGCGGTCGGGGTCGTCCCGGAAGCCGTTCTTGGCGGCCACGCACATGCGGCACTTGCCCACGTTCAGGTCCAGCAGCTCATAGATGTCCGGGCCGTATTCCAGCAGAATGTCTTTGCCGGCCACGCCCACGTCGGCGGCGCCGCGCTCCACATACACAGGGACGTCCGAGGGCTTGACCCAGAAGTAGCGGACCTTGGCCTCTGGATTTTCAAAGATCAGCTTACGCTTGGGGTCCAGCAGCTCGTCGCAGGGGAACCCGGCTTCGGCGAACATCTTGTACACCCGTTCGCCCAGGCGGCCTTTGGGCAGGGCCACGTTCAGAAACTCACTCATGCCTTTGCCCCTCCTCTCAGGTCCAGGATCTCTTTCGCTCTCAGGTCGCCTCCGGCCTGCTGGCGGGCCAGGGTGCGCTTGCCCTGCCGGGCCAGGTCGGAGAGCTTCGTGGTCAGCGCGGTCAGGTCGGTGGTGCTGTCGTAGAGGACCAGCACGTCGGTGTCAAACGCGGGCTGGGCCGGGCCGAGCCGCTCCAGCTCATTGAGGTAGATGGCGAAGCCGATGGCTCCGCAGCGTTTGCCCATTTTCTCGACCATTTTATCATATTGTCCGCCGGATAGCACCCCCGCCGACAGATTTTTCAAAAATCCCCGGAAGGCGATGCCGCTGTAATAATCCATGTTGCCCTCCACGGAGAAGTCCAGATAGACGTTGTCGCCCAGGCCGTTGGCCTTGAGCAGGGCGCAGAGGCTGTTGAGCTCCTCCCAGGCCTCGCGGGTCTTTTTGCCGCCGACGCACAGGGGGGCCAGGTCGGCCAGGACGGACTCCATGGTGCCGTAGGTGGTCACCAGGCGCTCCAGCAGGGCGCGGACGGTCCCGCTGAGATTCCGGCTCTGACAGAAGCTGTCCAGCGCCGCCAGATTCTTCGAGCGGACGGCAGCCATGACCTCCGGGTAGTCCTCCTCGGCCACCCCGGCGGCCTCCATGAAGCCGGAGACCAGGCCCACGTGGGATACGTCCAGCACATAGTCCGGGCTGATGGCAGCCAGGCTCCGCACGGCCAGGGCCGTGACCTCGTAGATGTGGTACAGGTCCAGCTCGCCGATGCACTCCAGGCCGGTCTGCATGATCTCCTGGAAGCCCTCGTCGCCCTTGCCGGAGCGGTAGACGGTCTCATTATAATACACTTTGCGCGGGCCGGGCTCGTTCTCTCTCGTGTTCTTGATGATGGAGAGGGTCACGTCGGGCTTGAGGGCCATGAGGATGCCGCGGGCGTCGGTGAACGTGATCATCCGGTCGCTGACCAAAAAGTCTTTGTTTCTTACATAGAGGTCATACGCCTCGAATTTACTCATTTTGAAGCGGCGGTAGCCGTAGTTTTCATACAATCCCCGCAGGCGGAAAATCGTCTGCTCATCGCTGCGCAGGATGTTCTGGTCCAGATCCATGTGCGATCCCCTTTCTTGTATTCACTCGGTTGTTTAGTATATTACCACTCTACCGTGATAAAGTAAAGAGCTGCGGCGAAAAAACCAAAGATCCCGTGAAAAAATTTTATCCGGTGGAAGGGAGCGGGTTTGTATACATTGCCGGGAAAATGTCGAATCGGTCTTGACAGCGGATACCGTTTTCTGGATAATGATGGTAAGTAATACTGGATAGGAGAGGATTTGTATGAAAACATTGCTGCGGAAACGCCTCGTCCCCCTGGCGCTGTCTTTGGCATTGCTGGCGGGCCTGCTGTCCATCCCGGCGGCAGCGGCTCCGGCCGCCCCCACGGAGGAGCTGGCGGACATCACCTATTATGGCGGTAGCTACACGAACTGTAAGATGCCCTATGACATGGCAAACGCCTATGTGCAAGCGCTGGACAGCCTGGCGAACAACGGAATCATGGCTACCCTGGCCGACCCTGCGGGGGATGGGATGCCCCTGCTGCTGACCGTGGATTTCCAGTTCACGGGGAACCTGACGGACACGCTGAAGGTTTGGACGTGGAACGGCATCTCTGCGATGCCCTATGACTTTGAAGACGATACCGAGCTGGGCTGGACCTTCGGCTATGACTTTGGCACCTACGACGGCAACGAGGCCGCCCTGCGCGTGGGCGACGGCGTGGGCATTGCCGTTGGGGATGCCAGTGGATACCTCTACTATGCGGTGAACCGCGGCCAGCTGGAGATCATCCGCCACACCATGACCTACACCGCCGACGCCTGGAACGGCACCACGGCCACCGGGACGCTGCTGCCGTTGGTCAACGCCACCGGTAAGATCTATGACCAGAAGGCACCTGTCTCCGCCCTGGTCAACGCAGGCTGGACAAAGATCGATGGCTACAACGCCTATCAGCTCGTGTCCGTGGACGGCCTGTACCAATTCTTTGACACCTACGCCGCCCAGGACAGCTGGCTGGCCGCGGACAACGCCCGTTTTACCGCCAGCAAGAGCCAGCTGATCGAAGCCACCACCGGAGAGTCCTACTTGCTGGGGCATTGGACAGATGGGGCCTTGATGCGTGCGGCGCTGGCTGCTTACGCCCAGAAAGCAGCGACCAACAACGGAGATTTCTTCGACGTACCCACCTCCCATTGGGCCTATGACACGGTGAAGTGGGCGGTGGACCGCGGCATCACCAACGGCACCAGTGCCACGAGCTTCAGCCCCAACAGCACCTGCACCAAGGCGCAGATCCTGACCTTCCTCTGGCGGGCCAAGGGCGAACCGGCGGCGGGCAACACGAACCCCTTCCAGGACGTCCCCCTCTCGGCCTACTACTACCAGCCCGCCCTGTGGGCCAGAAACCAAGGACTGGTGAATGGAACGCTCTTCCAGCCGAATTCCCCCTGCACCCGCGCCCAGACGGTCTATTATCTCTGGCAGCTGGCAGGTTCGCCGAACGTCTCCGGCACAACGAACTTCCAAGACGTTCCCGGCAACGCGACCTATGCCAAGGCCGTTCAGTGGGCGGTGCAGCAGAAGATCACGGACGGCACCTCCTTCACGACCTTCTCCCCTCTGGACACCTGCACCAGAGCCCAGATCGTGACCTTCCTCTACCGCGCGCTGAAGTAATTTTTGCAAGGGCCTTCTCTTCGGGGAAGGCCCTTTTTTGCATTTCCAGCAGAAAAACCTTGCAAAATCTTGGAGTTTCCTGTATAGTAAACAGGAAATGTTACAAAATGACACCTAGGAAGTGATCCCGATGACCCATAAGATCTGCCTCTCCGCTGCGGCGCTGCTGGCCCTGCTGCTGGCCCTGCCCGCCCCTGCCCTGGCCTACGACGGCGCGACGCCGGACCAGCCCAACCGCCTGAGTGCGGGCCTGTCTCACACGGCCTATGTGGACGAGCACGGCACCCTCTGGACCTGGGGCAGCAACCAGGAAGGGCAGCTGGGGGCCGAGACCCAGGAGACCGGCGTGGACCGGGAGGGGAACCAGGTGGCCGTCTCCGGGACCTCTCTGGCTGTGCTGGAGGACGTGCGCTCCGTGGCTGCCGGCGGCGATTTCACCGTGGCCCTCAAGACCGACGGGACCCTCTGGGCCTGGGGCGGCAACGACTATGGGCAGCTGGGGAACGGGACCGTTGTCTCCGCTGCCCAGCCGGTGCAGGTGCTGGATCAAGTGACCGCCGTGAGCGCGGGGGACTACCACGTCGCCGCCATCCGGGCCGACGGGACCTTGTGGACGTGGGGAGATAATCTCTACGGTCAGCTGGGGGACGGGACCCTGAACAGCGTCTCCGCGCCCCAGCAGGTGTTGGACAACGTGACGGCTGTGAGCGCCGGGGCCAACGCCACCGCCGCCGTGCGCAGCGACGGGACCCTGTGGACGTGGGGGGACAATCTCTACGGCCAGCTGGGGGATGGGACCAGAGACAGCATGTCTGCGCCCCACCAGGTTCTGGCCGACGTGCGCTTTGCCGTCATGGGCGACTACCACGCCGCTGCGATCTCGACGGACGGGACGCTCTACACCTGGGGCAGTAACCTCGATGGGCAATTAGGCACCGGCGGCCTGGGCGATACCATGGATGAGGAGACAGGAGCAATGTTGCAGCTGACGCCCACTGCGGTCTCTCTGCCCGCTGCCGTTTCCAACGTAACCGTCGGGGCGGGGCATACCGCCGCCATTCTCTCGGACGGCACCCTCTGGACCTGGGGCCGCAACGACGCCATGCAGCTGGGCCTGACCGAGGCCGGAGCGCAGGTGTGGGAGCCGGGGCAGGTCGTGGAGCTGGTCCCCGCCCAGGCTGTGAGCGCCGGGACGGACCAGACCGTTTGCCTTCTGACCGACGGGGAAGTGCAGGCCTGGGGGTCTCCTGCCATGGGCCAGCTGGGCAGCGGTACGCCTCAGGAGAAGGCCGCAGAGCCGGACGTGCAGACGGCGGACGCCGGGGCGGTGCGCGTGGACATCCCCTCCCAGAAGGGCATGGATCGGGTGCCGCTGGTGCTTTTGGCGGCATCAGGGATTGTGCTGGTCGTTGCCGGCGTGGTGACACGGCGGCATTGAGCGGCGCTTCGGAAAGGAGAGCCGGTTGCGAAGCGGACAAGGGGTCGTCCTTGGCGCAGTTTCGTTCAAAATTTCCTCCCCTCCCCCTATTGACAAACCCCCGGCAATCGGCTATCCTGTATGCAGTGAAAAATTTAATACCGTCATGCGATGAAGGGAATATGCCTCCCTAGATCTCCCATGCAGAGAGCGGCCGGTCGGTGCAAGGTCGTGGGGAGTGGGGCGGCGTCTCACCCCGGAGCGTGCGCTATTTGAGTGGGCGTTGTTGGACGCCAATAAGAGTGGTACCGCGGAGAAATTTATGGTCTTCGTCTCTTTGAATTTAAGAGGCGGAGGTTTTTTTATGGCATTTTCCTCCGCCAAATGGAAAGGATCGTGTCCCACATGAAAAATTTTGACAAGTATCGCCCTGGCTACTACATGCCCCCTGAGACCTGCCTGGACTGGACCAAGAAGGAACGCGTCGAAAAAGCCCCCCTGTGGTGCAGCGTGGACCTGCGGGACGGCAACCAGGCCCTCATCACCCCCATGAACCTGGAGGAGAAGCTGGAGTTCTATCGATTCCTGCTGGAGCTGGGGTTCAAAGAAATCGAAGTGGGTTTCCCCGCTGCCTCCGAGACGGAGTTTGAGTTCCTGCGGACCATCATCGAGGAGCACATGATCCCCGACGACGTGTGGATCCAGGTCCTCACCCAGTCTCGTCCTCATATTATCAAAAAGACGTTTGAGGCCATCAAGGGGGCCAAGAACGTCGTCGTCCACCTGTATAATTCCACCTCCTTCGCCCAGCGGCAGCAGGTCTTCCGCAAGAGCGAGGACGAGATCGTGGACATCGCCGTCTCCGGGGCCAAGACCTTTGACGAGTATGCCGCTAAGATGCCGGAGACGAACTTCCGCTTTGAGTATTCCCCGGAAAGCTTCACCGGCACGGAGATGGAGTTTGCCCTGCGCATCTGCAATGAAGTCATCGACGTGTGGAAGCCCCGCCCGGATCGCAAGGTCATCATCAACCTGCCCTCCACCGTGGAGATGTCCATGCCCCATGTGTACGCCCAGCAGATCGAGTACATGAGCAAGAACCTGCACGACCGCGAGAACGTCATCGTGTCGATCCACCCCCACAACGACCGCGGCACCGCCGTGGCGGCGGGCGAACTGGCCCTGCTGGCCGGCGGCGACCGGATCGAGGGGACCCTCTTCGGCAACGGCGAGCGGACCGGCAACGTGGACATCATCACCATGGCCATGAACCTCTTCACCCACGGGGTAGACCCCGAACTGGACTTCTCCGACATGCCCAAGATCGTGCAGTTCTATGAGCATCTCACCGGTATGTCCGTGGGCTATCGTCAGCCGTACTCCGGCCAGCTGGTCTTTGCGGCCTTCTCCGGTTCCCACCAGGACGCCATCTCCAAGGGCATGAAGTTCCGGGAGGAGACGCAGCAGCACCAGTGGACCGTGCCCTACCTGCCGCTGGACCCCCACGACGTCAACCGGGAGTACGAGACCGACGTCATCCGCATCAACAGCCAGTCCGGCAAGGGCGGCATCTCCTACATCCTGGAGCACAACTTCGGCTACACCCTGCCCAAGGAAATGGCCGCAGAAGTTGGCTACTTCATCAAGGAGATCAGCGACCACGCCCACAAGGAGCTTACCCCCGCCGAGATCCTGGTGTCCTTCCAGCATGAGTACCAGAACAAGGACATGCCCATTGCGCTCCAGGACGTCACCTGGGTCCGCGAGAACGGCTATACTGCCGCCGACGTGACCCTGGCCATCCGCAACGAGACGTTCTATCTCAGCGCCAAGGGCAACGGCCCGCTGGACGCCGTGAGCAACGTGCTCAAGATCGCCAACCCCGCCATCAAGTACCACTTCGTGGACTACGAAGAGCACGCCCTGGAGACGAACTCCGACTCCAAGGCCTCTGCCTACATCGTCATCGCCGACGAGTCCGGCCGCCGCTACTGGGGCGTCGGTGTGGACAGCGACATCACCATGGCGTCCGTCTACGCCCTCATCACCGCCGTGAACCGGGCCAACAAGGACAACCAGTTTATCCCCACCAACGACTGAGCCACCCGCCAAAAAGCCTTCCCACCAGGGGAAGGCTTTGGGGGGTGCGGCTCATTCCGTAATCTATATGACACAAGACAAGAGGAGGAATCCCCTATGGGAATGACAATGACACAAAAGATCCTCGCCGCCCACGCTGGTTTGCCGGAAGTGAAGGCCGGCCAGCTCATCCGCGCCAAGTTAGACATGGTGCTGGGCAACGACATCACCTCTCCCGTCGCCATCCGGGAGTTTGACAAGGAAGGCTTCACCGGGGTCTTTGACAAGAGCAAGATCTCCATGGTCATGGACCACTTCACCCCCAACAAGGACATCAAGGCCGCCGAGCAGTGTCTCCAGTGCCGCACCTTTGCCCACCGCTTCGACATCGACAATTTCTATGACGTGGGCCAGATGGGCGTCGAGCACGCCCTGCTGCCTGAAAAGGGCCTGGTCGCCGCCGGCGACTGCATCATCGGCGCCGACTCCCACACCTGTACCTACGGTGCCCTGGGCGCTTTCTCCACCGGCGTGGGTTCCACGGATATGGCTGCGGGTATGGCCACCGGCGAGACCTGGTTCAAGGTCCCCGAAGCCATCAAAGTCCATCTGACCGGCACCCTGCCCCCCATGGTCAGCGGCAAGGACGTGATCCTGCACCTGATCGGCCTGATCGGCGTGGACGGTGCCCTGTACCAGAGCCTGGAATACTGCGGCGAGGGCGTGGCCGCCTTGTCCATGGACGACCGCCTGTGCATCGCCAACATGTCCATCGAGGCCGGGGCCAAGAACGGCATCTTCCCCGTGGATGACATCACCCGCAAGTATATGGACGGCCGCGTGAACCGCCCCTATACCGCTTATGAGGCTGACCCCGACGCCGAATATGTCCGCACCATCGAGATCGACCTGAGCCAGATCGAGCCGACGGTCGCCTTCCCCCATCTGCCGGAGAACGCCCGCCCCATCTCCCAGGTGGGTGACGTCACCATCGACCAGGTGGTCATCGGCTCCTGCACCAACGGCCGTCTGGAGGATATGGCCATTGCCGCTAAGATCCTGGAGGGCAAGAAAGTGGCCCCCAACGTCCGCTGTATCGTGATGCCCGCCACCCAGAGCATTTACAAAGAGTGCATCCAGCGCGGCTATATCACCACCTTCATCGACGCCGGCTGCGCCGTCTCCACCCCCACCTGCGGCCCCTGCCTGGGCGGTCACATGGGCGTCATGGCCAACGGTGAGAAGTGCGTTGCCACCACGAACCGGAACTTCGTGGGCCGTATGGGCGGCATCACCTCGGAAATCTATCTGGCAAGCCCCGCTGTTGCCGCCGCCTCGGCCATCGCAGGGAAAATCGCAGACCCCCGGGAGGTATAAGACATGAACGCAAAAGGATTTGTACATAAATACGGCGACAACGTGGACACCGACGTCATCATCCCCGCCCGCTACCTGAACATCGCCGACAAGAAAGAGCTGGCCACCCACTGCATGGAGGACATCGACACCAACTTCGTCAAGGTCGTCAAAGACGGCGACGTGATGGTCGGCGGCTATAACTTCGGCTGCGGCTCCTCCCGTGAGCACGCGCCCATGGTCATCAAGGAGTCCGGCATCTCCTGTGTCATCGCCAAGACCTTTGCCCGCATCTTCTATCGCAATGCCATCAACATCGGCCTGGCCATTCTGGAGTGTCCCGAGGCCAGTGAGAAGATCGACAGCGGGGACGAGGTCGCCATCGACTTCGACACCGGCGTCATCACCAACCTCACCAAGGGCGAGACCTATCAAGCCAACCCTTTCCCCGACTTCATCAAGAAGATCATCCAAGCCGGGGGCCTCATGGCGGACATCAAAAACAGACAGGAGGCAAAGTAAGCCATGAACTATCAGATCGCAGTCATTCCGGGGGACGGCATCGGCCCCGACGTGGTCGAACAGACCCTGAACGTGATGGACAAGGTGGGCGAGAAGTTCGGCCACACCTTCCATTATACGAAAGTTTTAGCAGGCGGCTGCGCCATCGACGCCACCGGCGCCTGCCTGCCCCAGGAGACCATCGACATCTGCAAGGCCTCGGACGCTGTGCTGCTGGGTGCCGTGGGCGGCTGGAAGTGGGACAATCTGCCCGGCGACCAACGCCCCGAACGCGCCCTGCTGGGCCTGCGGAAGGCCCTGGGCCTTTTCGCCAACCTGCGTCCCGCCCTGCTGTTCGAGCAGCTGGCCGACGCCTCCCCGCTGAAGCCGGAGATCCTGGCCGGGGGCCTGGACATCGTGGTCGTGCGTGAGCTGACCGGCGGCATCTACTTCGGGGAGAAGGGGCACCGGGACACCGACCTTGGCCCCGCTGCTTACGACATCGAGCAGTACGCCGAGGGCGAGGTGCGCCGCATCGCCAAGGTCGCCTTCGACATGGCCATGAAGCGCAGCAAGCACGTGACCAGCGTGGACAAGGCAAACGTGCTGGAGTCCTCCCGTCTGTGGCGGCGTGTGGTCGCCGAGGTCGCCCAGGACTATCCTGAGGTCACTTTGGACAACCTCTATGTGGACAACGCCGCCATGCAGCTGGTCCGCAACCCCCGTCAGTTTGATGTGATCGTGACCAGCAATATCTTCGGTGACATCCTCTCCGACGAGGCCAGCCAGATCACCGGGTCCATCGGCATGCTGCCCTCCGCCTCCCTGGCCGAGGGGAACTTTGGCATGTATGAGCCTGTCCACGGTTCCGCCCCCGACATCGCCGGCCAGGACAAGGCCAACCCCATGGCCACCATCCTGTCTGCCGCCATGATGCTGCGCTACACCTTCGGCCTGGGCGCGGAGGCCGACGCCATCGAGAACGCCGTCAAGTCCGTGCTGGATCAGGGCTACCGCACCCCTGACCTGTACGCCGGGCAGGGCACCCAGGTCGGCACTGCGCAGATGGGCGACCTGATCGCCGCGGCCATCTGATCGCGTACCGCGAAGTTAGGATACGATCTATGGTAAAGTGTAGAGCCTGCGGCATGGACCTGCGCCCTGGGGCGCGGTTCTGCGATAGGTGCGGGACCAAAGTAGAAAAAATCTGCCCGGCCTGCGGCGCTGTCCTGCGGGACCAGGCAAGATTCTGTGACCTGTGCGGCGTTCCGCTGGAGGGGGCCGTCCCCGTCTCCCGGCCCAAGGCCAAAAAGGGCGGCATCGCCGCCGGGCAGCTGCACACCGTCGCCTTCCGGGCGGACGGCAAAGTCCTGGCCACCGGAAACAATGACTTCGGCCAGTGCGACGTGAGCGGCTGGTCTGACGTGGTCGGCGTGGCCTGCGGGAAAGACTTCACCGTGGCCGTCCGCGCCGACGGCACCGCGCTGGCGGCGGGCAACAACCAGTTTGGGCAATGCGACCTGAGCGGCTGGACGAACCTCATCGCCGTGGCCTGCGGGGAGACCCACACCGTCGGCCTGCGCTCCGATGGCACCGTTCTCGCCACCGGCCGGGACGCTAAGGCACAGGTCGGCAAGTGGGCGAACGTCACCGCCGTCGACGCCGGGATGGACCACACCCTGGGCCTGTGTCAGGATGGGACCGTTCTTGCCGCCGGGCAGGGCATGTTCGGCACCTGCGCCGTGGAGCATTGGCAGGACATCACCGCCATCGCTGCCGGGCACATGCACAGCCTGGGCCTGCGGAAGGACGGCCGCCTGCTCCAAGCCGACGGCTTCATCGCCCCCGGTGTCCTGGACTGGACGGACCTCACCGCCGTGGCCGTCGGCCCCTACCACACCGTCGCCGTGAAACAGGACGGGACGGTAGTGGCCTCCGGGGACATCCAGCACGGCCAGTGCCAGGTGGAGGCGTGGACCAACGTCCGCACCGTCGCCGCCGGGGAGCGGCATACCGTTGCGCTGTGTGCCGACGGCCGGGTTATGGCGGTCGGAGATGACAGCGCAGGGCAGTGTGACGTGACGGAGTGGAAGCTCTGGTAAGATCATAAGGATACAAAAACGCAGCCGTGGAAAAAACGGCTGCGTTTTGCTGTCCAAATGTTTGGGTCAAAGTTCTCTCGCGGCGTGGTAGCCCCCATGCACTGCGTCCCAGATCATGCCGCTCTTTGCTGCGTCTCCCACGGAGAGCACACGGGAACACACCGTCTCCAAGGCTTCCCCATAGGGCTTTGCCGGGGTCGTGCCCAGGGCTAAGACGACCCGCTGACAGGGGTAAGTGTACGCCTCGCCGGTCTGGGGGTCGGTGAGGTAGATGCGGTCGGTTCCGACCTTGGTCAAGGCGCGGCTGGTGAGGCAGACGGCGTTGTTCTGATCTAAGACCGCCGTCACGGCGTTGCGGTTCGAGCCGTAGACGCCGGGGGCCAGGCGCGGGGCGGCTTCCACGACCAGGACGGCGTTGTCCTTCTCCGGGGCGGAGAGGATCTCTGCCGTCTCCAGGCCCGTCATGCCGGAACCGATCACCGCGATGACCTCTCCTGTGGGCTGGAGCTTCCCCGTGAGAATATCCGGCGGGGTGCAGACAAGGGGGCTGTCCTGTGCGCCGGGGATGCAGGCGGGCACGGCGGGAAGTCCGCCGGTGGCGTCCAGGATGGCGTAGGGATGCAAGGTGTTCAGCTCGTCTAGGGTGGGGGCGTGGCCGGGGTGCAGCTCGACCCCTGCCTGCTGACAGCGGCGGGTGAGGCTGTCCAATAACCAGTGAATTTTCTCTTTGCCGGGGGCGCGGGCGGCGAGGTTCAGCTGTCCGCCCAGGACCGCTTGTTTCTCAAACAAGATCACCCGGAAGCCCCGCCGGGCGGCGATCCAAGCGCCCTCCAGCCCCGCCGGTCCGCCGCCTAAGACCACGACGAGACGCTTGTCCCCATCCTGGGGAAGCGGGGGGAGCTGGGCTTCGTAACCTGTTTCCGGGTTCACGGCGCAGGTGATGTGCCCCTCCCCATCAAACTTGCTGAAGCAGGCCATGCAGGAGATGCAGGGGAGAATGTCTGCTTCCTGCCCGGCAAAGGCTTTGTTGGCCCAGTTAGGGTCGGCCAGATGCGCCCGGGCGGAGGCGGCGAAGTCTAGGACCCCGTCGGCCAGGAGCTGCTCGGCGAAGGCCGGGTCCCGGATGAGGGCCACGGCGAGCACGGGGATAGAGACGGTCTGCTTCACCAGCCACGGCAGATGCTTCCGCCAGCCCTGGCGGTAGGGCATCGGCTCGACGCTCTGGCTGCCCTTGCTGTCCGTGCCGGAGGCGGAGACGTTCAGCGCGTCCACGCCCCAGGATTCCAGCATCTGGCAGAGCTTCAGCCCCGTGTCGGCATGATAGCCCTTGGGGCCGATATACTCTTCCAGAGAAACCCGGACCATCACGGGAAAGTCCGGGCCGCAGTGGGCGCGGATGCTCTGCACGACCTCCTGCAAAATGCGGGCGCGGTGTTCTAGGCTGCCGCCGTATTCGTCCGTCCGATGGTTGGTCACGGGGCTGAGGAAACTGTGGAGAAAATAGTGGTGGGCGGCGTGGATCTCGATGCCGTCGAAGCCCGCCTGCTGGACTCTGTGGGCGGCCTGGCCGAAGGATTCCACAATGGTGTGGATGGTTTCCAGGCTGGCTTCCTCGGCCTGGCCCCGTTTCTTCCCCCGCCCGGCGCTGGCCGAGACCAGGGGGAGCGGGTTGAGCTTCGGGTCGGCGTTGGCACCGGGATGGAAGAGCTGGGCGAAGACCTTCGTGCCGTAGGGGTGCAGGCGGTCGGCCAGGGCACGGAAATCGGGGATGTTCTCGCCCCGTGCGGCGTTCAGCTCACGGGGGAAGAGGACGCCCCGTTGCTCGTCCACGCAGACCATCTCCGTGAGGATCAGCCCCACGCCGCCCTTGGCCCGCGCCTCGTAATAGGCCAGCATGGCTTCGGTCATGCTGCCGTCCGGCTCGGAGAGGGAGGCGGAGGCGGCGGTCATGGCGATCCGATTTTTCAGGGTCACGCCGCCGATGCGGCCGGGGGAGGAGAGGTGGGGGTAAGGCATGTTATTCAGTGTCCTTTTCTTCTGTTTTTTCGGGTTCTGCGCCGGGGGAGGATTCTGCTTTGGTCTCAGGCTCTGCCTGGGTCTCCGCTTGTTCAGCCGCTTTTTCGGCCTTGGCCTTCTCTTTCTCTTCCTGCGCGGCCTTTTCCTTGGCCTCAGCCTCTTCGCGGCGGCGCTGCTTTTCCTCTTTCCAGAGGAGGTTGAGATACTCCGGGGGCACCACGTCGGACCCCTTGGGGTTCAGGATATAGGCGCGGATGTTTTTGGCCAGCTTTTCGTTGTTGGGGTGGACGACGATGAGGTTGTTTTCGTAGGCGTACCAATAGCTCCGCTTTACCTCAGGCATCTGCTTGGTGATGAGCTGTAAGCTGGCCATCCGAGAGGGGGTAGCGGGGGTGTAGATCACGTCCTTCACATCGGTGAAGGGGATGACCCGCTCCTTTTCCGGCAGCTTCGTCTTGCCCAGGCACCGGACCACGCAGTAGTCCAGATACACGTCGATGCGGGACGACCCGCCGGGGAGCCAGAAGAGCAGGCCCTTTCGCACGGCCTGACGGTGTTCTTCCTTTTTCTGCTGTTTCTTTTTGCGTCCAAACATAGCCGCTGCCTCCGTTTTTGGTGGATTTTAGGATACTTTAGTATAGCGTATTTCGAGGGGGATTGCAAGAGAGGGAAGGGTGTCTTTCATGGGCGGAAAACTGTTGACATCCGTAGACAACTATGGTATATTGTGATTACAACAACAGACAGAAAGGAGGGATCCACATGGCATATAAGAAAGCCGGCCAGTACCTCACCGAGGCCGAGTGGCAGGTGATGGAGTGCGTTTGGGAGAAAGCGCCCTGCACGGGCCGGGAGGTCTGGGAGTGGTTCCAGGGCCGCACCACCTGGTCCCGCAGCACGCCGCTGACCCTGCTGGGCCGCCTGGAAAACAAGGGCTACGTCAAGGCGGAAAAGATCGGCGGCCGCAAGCAGTACACCCCCCTGCTCACCCGCGAGGACGCTTCCTTGCAGGAGGCCAAGAACCTGCTCCAGCGGGCCTACCAGGGCAGCGTGACCCTGATGGTCAACTGCCTGAACAAAAAAGAGGCCCTGCCCAAGGAAGAGCTTGACCAGCTCTATGAGCTGCTGAAAGGATTGGAGGACGAGGACAATGCGTAACTGGCTGCTCAGCTGCGCGATCCTGCTGGCTGTGACCCTGGCCCTGCGGCTGGGGCTGGCCAAAAAGCTCGGCCCCACCCTGCGCTATGCCATCTGGCTGCCCGTGCTGATCCGGCTGCTTTTGCCGGTGGGCATCGGGGCCGCCGGGTGGAGCGTGGCAAACTGGGGCCTGGAAACCGAACCGACACAATCAACCAGTATCATTCAAAATGAACCCCAGGCGACGCCGGACCTTTCCGGGGCGGAGATCGCCTTTACGCCCGATCATTTCACCGGAGAGACGATCCCCGGCACGCCGGGGCTGCTGCCCACCCTTTGGGTGGTCGGGGCCATTCTGGTGGGGGGCTGGTTCCTCTATGTGGAGTTTGCACTGGCCCTGCGGCTGTTCCGCACGCGAGAACGGGTGGAGGGGAGCGGGAGCTTCCTGCCGGTCTACGTGACCGACGCCATCCCGTCCCCCTGTCTGTTCGGCCTGGTCCGTCCGGCCATCTATCTGACCCCGGACGTGGTAGACGACGAAGAAACGCTGCGCCATGTCCTGGCCCATGAAGAGACGCACTTCCGCCACGGGGATCTCATCTGGTCCCTCCTGCGGGGCGTCTGCCTGGCAGTCCACTGGTTTGACCCCCTGGTCTGGTGGGCGGCGATCCTCTCCCGCCGGGACAGCGAAACGGCCTGCGACGCGGGCACCCTCCGCCGCCTGGGAGAGTCCCAACGGGTGGCCTATGGACGGACCCTGCTGGCCATGACATGCCCCACCGGACCGAAGTTTTTTTTCAACACGGCGACCCTGACGGGGAGCCGGCCGGAGATCAAGGAGCGTATTATGCTGATCGTATCCCGACCCAAGACGACCCTGGCCGCCGTGCTGGCCGTGGCCCTCATCGGCGGCGCAGCCGTCGGCTGTACCTATCCCGGCGCCGAAGCAGAAACGACCTCTGCGATGGCTTCGATTAGTGACCAGAACGAGAGAAGCATGACCGAGGAAGAGTTGGCGGCTCTGCCCGACGAAGTGGTTGCCTATGCCAAAGAATACATTGCCCAGCGGGTGGCAGAGTACCAGGAAACCTGGAAAGCCGAGGGATTAGACTGCACGATCGAAGACGCCCACATCTGTAGCCTGACCCTGGTCAACACCGGCACGGCGCGAGAAAACGACGGGTTGTCTCTGTACGAACTGTATGACCACATAAAAATTTCCGACTTTCCTGGGACGGAGGACAGCACAGGTCAGCTTCTGCGCCTGATGCCGGAGCTGGAAAACGGCGACCCGGACTGGTTCCAGGACAACGATACCAGAGGCAGCGCCTACCTCCTGTTCCATTGGAAGGACGAGAACGGGCAGACCACCTGGGAGCCGATCGCAACCTGCCATGAGGATGACATTCAGGCGATCGACGTACTGCCGCCGTATGACAATCCCTACACCGCTTACGTCATGGAAACCTATGGAAACCGAATGCAGTAAGCCCCCTTGCCCCTTTTCTCTGGCCGTGGTAGAATAGAACCATCTCAGAGAACAAAGAGGCGTATGGCAATGCATGACGAACTGACCCAGGTAGATATCGACAAGATGCAGGCGGAGCTGGAGCACCGCATCCACGACCTGCGGCCGAAGCTCATCGAAGAGGTGAAGGTCGCCCGTTCCTTCGGGGACCTGAGCGAGAACTTTGAGTACAAGGCCGCAAAGCGCGAGAAGAACCGCAACGACAGCCGCATTCGCTACTTGCAGAACATGATCAAGACCGCCGTGGTCATCGAGCGCAACGACGAAGCCGACGGCGTGGCTCTCTTTGACAAGGTAACGTTCCAGGATGAGGACGGTGACGAAGAGACCATCCAGCTCGTCACCACCCTGCGCCAGGATGCGCTTAAGGGCCTCATCAGCAAGGAGTCCCCGGCGGGCAAGGCCCTCATGGGCAAGCGCGTGGGCGATACCGTCCGCATCCAAGTGAACGAAAACTATGCCTATGACGTGACCATCCTCTCCATCGAGAAAACGGGGGAGGACCCGGATATTCCCATCAGTACATTTTGAGAAAGCAAGAAAAGCTCGCCGGTCGGCGAGCTTTTCTCATCCCTGTTGGGTCCTGCTCAGAAGGGCAAATTGTCCGGGTCCCGCCCCGATTCCCCGAAGGGGGGCAGGGCGTCGAGCCTGGCAATGTCTTCCGGGGTCAGGGCGAAGTCGAAGATGTTCAGGTTCTCCCGGATGCGGCTGGGCGTCACGGATTTGGGCAGGGGCAGATAGCCCTTGTCCAGGCACCAGCGCAGGCAGATCTGCGCGGGGGTCTTGCGATACTTCTCACCCAACTCAGCCAATAGGGGGTGACCCAACACACGCCCCCGGCCCAGGGGACTCCAGGCTTCGATCAAAATATCATGCTGGGCGCAGAAGGCAACGGTTTCCCGCTGCTGCCAGCCGGGGTTCAGCTCGATCTGGTCCACCATGGGCTTGACCGGTCCCTCCAGCAGGGCCTTGAGGTGGTGGGGCTTAAAGTTAGAAACGCCGATGGCCCGCACGCAGCCGCTTTGGTACAGCTCCGTCATAGCCCGCCAGGTCTCCTGGTTGACGTCCTCCCAATTGTCATACTTGTCCGCATAGGCGGGCCAGTGGATGAGGTAGAGGTCTAAGTAGTCCAGGCCGAGATGGGTCATGGTCTTTTCAAAGGCGGCCAGGGTGGGCTGATAGCCCCGGTCGGTGTTCCAGACTTTGCTGGTGACGAAGATCTCCTCCCGCGGCAGGCCGCTGGCCCGGATGGCCTCGCCGACGCAGGTCTCGTTGCCGTAGAAATACGCGGTGTCGATGTGCCGGTAGCCTAGGCGGAGGGCTTGTACGATGGCGTCCACCGTGGCCGGTTCTTCGGGCATGAGGTAGGTGCCGAAGCCGGGGGAGGGGATGGTGACGCCGTTGGGGAGGGTGAAGTGGTCAGACATGGGGCTGGCTCCTTTCTGTGAGGTGAGCGGGCTGCAGGGGTCTGCGGCCCCTGCATAGGGGTTCATAGGGGTTCGTTACTTTTCACTTATTATACGAAAGAGAACGGTAAATTGACAAGAGACAATTTTGCCCCTATCATAGAGACAACAACACGAGGGAGGACGCCCGCTATGATCGACCTGGAACACATCGCCCGCTATCGGGAAAACAACCGCATCGAGGCCAAGAAAGCCGCCGGAGGCTTTCCCCACAGCCTGTGGGAGACCTACTCGGCCTTTGCCAACACCATCGGCGGCCTGATCTTACTGGGCGTGGAGGAGAGCCGGGAAAAAGAGCTGCGCGTCACCGGCATCCCCGACGGGCCGGGGTATGTGAAGCTCTTCTGGCAGACGGTCAACGACCCCAGCAAGGTCAGCGCCAATATCCTCACCCAAGAAGACGTGGCCCTGCACACCATCGAGGGGAAAGAGATCCTCGTCATCACCGTTCCGCGAGCGGGGCGGCACCAGCGGCCCGTGTACATCGGAGACAGCCCCTTCACCGGGGCCTATCGCCGGGACGGGGAGGGGGACTATCACTGCTCCCCCGACGAGGTCCGGGCCATGCTCCGGGACCGGGACGACACCCCGGCGGATCTGGCCGTCTTAGAGGGCCGTACCTCGGATGACCTCTCTCCGGAGAGCCTGCGGCAATACCGGGAGCTGCTGGCCCTGCGCCGCCCGGAACACCCCTGGAACTATCTGCCGGACGAGCCGTTTTTGTCCGCTGCCGGTCTGGTCGGCCCAGGGCACACGGGGTGCCAGCACCCGACGTTGGCCGGGCTGCTTCTCCTGGGGAAACGCCGGCCTCTGCGGGAGGTCTTTCCCCACTTCCGCCTGGAGTATCAGGAGGCGGACACGGGCTTTGTGATCTCCACCCTGCACCCCGGCTCCCCGGAAAATCTGTTTGACTTCTATCTCCTGGTCTCCCGCCGCCTGGGGGCCGTCTCTGCGCTCCTGGCCCAGGAAGCAGGGGAACAGGCCGCGTTGGCCGGGGCCATGCGGGAGGCGGTCCTGAACGCCATTCTTCACGCCGACTACTTCAGCCGGGGTGGCTTACACATCCTGCGGACGGACACGGCCCTCACCGTGACCAACGGCGGTCTGCTCCGGGTGTCGCCGGAAAAAGCCAAGGCAGGCGTGGCCGCCGACCCCAGAAACCGGGGCCTGACCCAGCTCTTTTCCCTCGTCCGCCTGGGCACCGGCACCGGCCAGGGCTTGCGGGGCATCTACACCCTCTGGGCCAGGCGCGGCTGGCGGCCTCCGGTCCTGAGCGAGGGCTTCCAGGCGGGCGTGACGAACTTCTCCCTGCCCCTGCCCCGCCGGGAGTTCACCCCAGAGGAGCTGACCCGCCAGCAGGTCATCGAATACCTCACCGACCACATCACCGCCGCCCCTGAGACGCTGCAAAAGGCCCTGGGCCTGAGCGCCCAGGCGGTGCAGACCAGTCTGGACGCCCTCTTGACCCAGGGCCTTGTCGTCCCGAAGGGGGCGGGGTATACGCTGCGGGCGTAAGCCGTCGCAGAAGCTACCTTAGTACACTACGGCTCAGTAGCGGTAGGTAGCCCTCATCCGTCCGCTTCGCGGCCACCTTCCCCCTCGGGGAAGGCGTTAGAAGCGGAAATCTCTCCGGTTGGAGTTGCGAATGTCCTCGATGTGCTGCTGGGCGATGGTCCGCACCTTTTCCTTGGGGATGCGCTGCAACTCTCGCTCGATGAGGGCGTCGCCCACGGCCTTGGTCTCAGGGGCGGCGTAGTCCACGAGATACTCTTCCAAAGTCATCAGGGCGTTGGGGTGGCAGCAGTTGAGGATCTGGCCGCTCTTGCACAGGGACATGAACCGGTCGCCGGTGCGGCCCTCCCGGTAGCAGGCGGTGCAGAAGGACGGGATGTGGTCCTGCTCCATGAGCCAGCGAACGACCTCGTCCAGGGAACGCTGGTCGGACACGTCGAACTGCTCAGAATCGTGGGGGCGCTCCTCCTCGGTGTAGCCGCCGACGGAGGTGCGGGAGCCGCCGCTGACCTGGGAGATGCCCAGCTTCAGGGCCTTCTCGCGGACTTCCTGGCCCTCGCGGGTGGAGATGATCATGCCGGTGTAGGGCACGGCGATTCGGATGCAGGCGATGATCTTCTCAAACAGCTCGTCGCTGAGGCTGTTGTCGAAGGCGGTGGGGTCGATGTCGTCGGCTTTTTTCACGCGGGGCACGCTGATGGTGTGGGGGCCAACGCCCTGGACCGCTTCCAGATGCTCAGCGTGCATGAGCAGGCCGGCAAACTCATACTGGTACCCCTCCAGCCCGAACAGCACGCCCAGGCCCACGTCGTCGATGCCGCCCTCCATGGCCCGGTCCATGGCCTCGGTGTGATAGGCGTAGTCATGCTTGGGTCCGGTGGGGTGCAGGGTCTCGTAGGTCTGCTTGTGATAGGTCTCCTGGAAGAGGATGTAAGTGCCGATACCTGCGTCCTTGAGCTTGCGGTAGTTCTCCACGGTGGTGGCGGCGATGTTCACGTTGACCCGGCGGATGGCACCGTTCTTGTGCTTCACGCTGTAAATGGTCTCCAGACATTCCAGGATGTACTCGATGGGGTTGTTCACGGGGTCTTCACCGGCTTCGATGGCCAGGCGCTTGTGGCCCATATCCTGAAGCGCGATGACCTCCTGCTGGATCTCGTCCTGCGTCAGCTTTTTCCGGGTGATGTGCTTGTTCTTGAGGTGATAGGGACAGTAGACGCACCCGTTCACGCAGTAGTTGGACAGATACAGGGGCGCGAAGATCACGATGCGGTTGCCGTAAAAGGCCAACTTGATCTCTTCGGCCAGGCGATACATCTCCTGAATTTTTTCGGGGATCTCACAGGCCAGCAGCACGGCGGCCTCCCGATGGGTCAGACCCTCGCAGTGGACGCCGCCGCTGGTGGGCTTGGGCCGGGCCTTTTCCAAAATGGCGTCGATGAGAGCCACGTCGTTCTTGTGTTCCTGGGCGTAGGCGAGGGTGGCTAAAATTTCTTCGTGGTTGATGAACTCTTCGGCGCGAAGAGATTTGGGGTCATAGTTTGCCATGGTATTTTGTCCTTTCTGGTTAGATCGTGCGGATGTCGCCGCGGGAAGAGACGAGGGTGTAGCCGACAGAGGCGACGCGTCCCTGCAAGCACCCCACGCACTGCGCCCCCTCTTCTCCGGTGCAGATCTTTCCGTCATACAGTGCGTATTTCTTCCGCACGGACAGGGGGGAGAGGTTGGGCATCACGACGTTGGCGCCTGCCGCCAAGCCCAGTTCCCGGCCGTTGGGCTGGATCGTCCCCAAGGCCGTGGTGGCGGGGAGGAGCAGGTTGGGCTGGATGAGACGTAAGATCGACAGCAGGTAGACGGTCAGCTCTGCCGTGCCGGGCGCTTCGTCTCGCAGGGGCGTGTCCTGCTGGGGGATGAAGGGGCCGATGCCGCACATGGCGGGCTGGAATTCCTCGACGAATTTCAAGTCCTTGGCCAAAAGCTCCGGCGTCTGGCCGGGGGAGCCGACGAGAAAGCCGCAGCCCACTTGATAGCCGATGTCTTTCAGGTCCCGCAGGCATTGGATGCGGTGGTCAAAGGAGAGCGCGGCGGGGTGTAGGGCGGCGTAATGGTCCGGGTCCGCCGTCTCGTGGCGGAGCAGATAGCGGTCTGCCCCGGCGTCATAGAGGGCTTGGTAATCCGCCCGCTCCATCTCCCCCAAGGAGAGGGTCACGGCGCAGTTGGGGTAGTCGGATTTGATGGTCCGAATGAGGCCGCACACGCGGGGAACGGAAAAGGCTCCGTCCTCGCCGCCTTGGAGAACGAAGGTGCGAAAGCCCAGCCGGTAGCCCTCGGCGCAGCAGGCGAGGATATCCTCGTCAGACAGGCGGTAGCGGTCGCAGTTTTGGTTCGACCGGCGGATGCCGCAGTAGTAGCAGTCGTTGCGGCAGAAGTTGCTGACCTCGATGAGACCGCGGGTGTAGACCTCTGTGCCGTAAACCGCCTCCCGCGCCGTCCGGGCCAGCGCCGCCAGACGCGCGGCGGTTTCCGGGGTGCGGAAACGGATGAGCTGGGCATACTCGGCCTCGGTCAGCTGATGACATCGCGCCAGTTTGTCGATCAGGGGGAAGAGGGTTCTCTCATTCATCGCTCTCAAACTGGGAGTAGGCGGTCTTGACGCGGATGCCGGGCAGGGCACCGATCTTGCCGGTGAGGGCGGCGGTCACGTCCTGGGGGGCGTCCACGGCCACGGACATGACGTTGATCTTCTTGGCCCGGTAGGGGATGCCCATGCGGCCGATAATATGCTCGCTGTTCTCATGGAGCAGGTCGTTGAGCTGGGGGACGGAAGCGGCGTCCTCCACGATGATGGCCAGGACAGCAACTCTGGTTTTCATTACAAAACACCTCTTTTTACTGGATGATAGAAGACAGAAAAGGCCGCACCTGGTTTGGGTGCGGCCTTGGGGTCGTGTGAGATCACTTGGCTGCCCCTTTCAGGCAGGGCGGCTGGCCCTTACTGTCAGGTGCGCCCTGGGGAACTTGCCCAGGGTCTTTGTCTATTATACAGGCGGAAGCGGCACTTGGCAAGCCTTTTGCGGCAGGAATCTCACCGACGCCCTTCAAAACCAGGCGGGGGCGATAGGGGAAGTGGCCGATCTCCTCCCGGCTGGTGACGCCGGAGAGGACGAGGACGGTGTCCAGGCCGCACTCGATGCCGGCGACGATGTCCGTGTCCATCCGGTCGCCGATGATGGCGGTGTCTTGGGAATGACAGCCCAAAATGTTCAGGCCCGTCCGCATCATCAGGGGGTTTGGTTTGCCGACGTAATAGGCGGCCTTGCCCGTGGCCAGCTCGATGGGGGCGACCAAGGCGCGGCAGGCGGGGACCAGACCCTGCTCCGTGGGGCCGGTCAGGTCGCTGTTGGTGCCGATGAGCCGGGCACCGTTCTGGACGAAGCGCACGGCCCGGCAGATATTTTCATAGGTGTAGCTCAGGGACTCGCCCACGATGACATAATCCGGGGCCACATCGTCAAAGGTGATGCCCTGCTCATACAGGGCGTTGAGCAGGCCCGGCTCCCCGATGACGAAGGCTCTGGCCCCGGGCATCTGGTCGGCAATGAACTTGGCGGTGGCCAGGGCGCTGGTGTAAAAATGCTTTTCGTCGATGTTCAGGCCCATGCGGGAGAGCTTGGATTGCAGTTCTCGCTGGGTCTTGCCGCTGTTGTTGGTGAGGAAGAGGAATTTCTTGTGTTCCTTCTGGAGCCAGGCGACAAATTCCTGCACGCCGGGTAGGAGACGGTTGCCGTGGTAGATCACGCCGTCCATGTCGCAGATGAAGCCTTTTTTGGTGAGTAAGTTTTGCATCGTGATGCCTCCCATCCGGGCCGACACGGCCCGTAGTGTATCTCTTGTTTGGATTCTTTTCTACAAGCCTATTGTAGCGCGGAATGGGAAAGAGAACCACCGGAGTTGTGTTAAATTTTGGTGAAGAGCCGGCACATCACATGTTTCATAGTTTCCGTTGTCATTTTTGTCATGGGGATGCCTCGTTGTGTTCCTCTGGCCCCTGTGGTATACTTCAATAAAGAAGGAGGGGTGCTATGCACGAACCAGTTCCATTGTCCAGAAAACCGGGTACATGTCAGTATTGGGGGTACATATCATTGCTCTCTGACAGAGAAGCGCCCGTATCAGCATTTATGCTGGCACGGGCGCAAATTATTTAAGGCATGCTTTACACCCCCGTTTCTTTCATTATATCAGAATATCAGAAACGGGGGTGATTTTGTGGTTTTTTGACAGGCTGAGGAAGGCTCCGGCGCTTTTGGTACCGGAGCCTTCCTTGAGTCTTACTTTGCAAGCACAACGGAAATCTTGATTTCTTTTTCCGCCTCGCTCAGGTCGAACGCGCCGCCGTCCGCGACGCTCACACGCAGCTCATACAGTGTGCCGTCAGAAAGCGTATCCACGGCGCTGCCTGCTTCATCCGTGATTGACCACAGTTCGTTGCTGACCTCCGCCAACGTTCCGTCCGCACCGTAGGCATAGAGCTTCAGCCCGGCGGCGTCCCCGGAAAGGTTGTTCATCCGGAACGAGACTGTCGTGTTGGGATGAACATTTTCTACAGTGACAGTATTGCGCCAGCTTGTGACCTCACCTTTGCCGCCGCCCTGTTCAAACTGTTCCTGTGTCAGCACGTTCCGCGCAGCCTTATCGAGATCGACCTCTCGGTATGGCATTTCGGGCAGATAGACGAAGCGATCCTGTAATCTGAGCAGCTCCAGATAGCCCGTTGGGCAATAGAGTGCGTTGCCGCTGTTGCCGGCATACATGCCGATGGCCATGTTGTTATAGCCGTATTTGCTGGAGACATCCATGGTAAAGACAGTCTCACCGGTTGCAAAGTCCAGGATGATGTACTGCCACATACCGGTGTTCAAGTCCTGCACATAGCCGTAGATATAGCCGGTCGCGGTGGAGAGCTTCATGATCGACGTGTCGCTCAAGTCATTGCGGCACCAGACGCTTTTCATCTCATAGCCGGAATCGGTTTTCACGGTGTCCACGCGCTCGACGCCGGGCGCGATCATGCAGTTGCCCTTCGTCAGCCAGTTCATGTCATAGATGTTGGCGTAGCTCTGGATGGAGGAATCGCTGTCGGGATCGGCAAGGCCTGCGCTGCCTGCGCCGAACCAGTTGCAGACAATCGTGCTGACGGTGCCCTCGCTGTCATCATAGACGATGGCAGAGTTTTCAACCGCCACCTGATAGCCCTCGGGCAGATCATCCAGAACCGGCATGCTTGCAACGATCTCACCGGTCTTCATATCGAGCGCCAGCAGCTTGACTGGATCCGCATTGTCGGTGAACATCACAAGATCCGGCGTCAGCGACGGGGAGCAGCCGCCGCCCCAGGCAAGACCGCCGCCGGTGGTCTTGTCACCCTCGCCGCTGACCTTCGCACCGACGCTCTCATACGGCGTGCACCAGACAGCCTCGACACCGTTATTGGCACGCAGCAGATAGCAGTTCTGGTTTGTCAGGATGACCGCGCCGTCCTTGGAGGCGGCAATCCCGTTTTCCGCACCCTCGCCGAGCGCCAGCCCGTAGACGAAGACGGCCTTCGAAAGGTCGGCCTGCTCTCCGTTTAGGATCGCCTCGATCGCCGAGTGGGCGATGTAGCCGAGCACGCCCTGCTGCTCACGCTCGGGATAGATGCGGAAGCCGCCGGTGGCAAACCAGAGGTTGCCGTCGTAGTCAAAGACCACGGAAAGAAGATTCTGCGTCAGCTCCTTGCCGAGCGCAGCTTCGGCTGCCGCCTTGATGTCAATGTCCAGTACCTTTTCAAACTCCGGCAGGACGTTTCCTGCTTCATCGGTTGCCCGCAGCATCAGCACATGGTTGTTGCTGGTGGGGCAGACGATGCGGTTTTCCGAGTCAAGGAACGTGTAGGAGCTCTGGATGACGTAACCACCGCCGTCGTGCTGCTTCGGAGAGAAATAGCCAAGAGTCTTCGTCTCTTCGGCATTCAGATCGCGGATGGCGATGCCGCCGAGCAGCGGAACGACTGCGTGGCCGTAGCTGTCAAAGTAAATGGCAGGCGAAGCGTTCGCGTTGGTTTTTTCATAGGAAACATTGATCTCCGGATAGATGCCAAGCGGCAGGACTTCATCCGTAGAGTCGGTATTGTAGCCGTCGTGGTGAATGTTGGCGTCGCTCTTTGCCATATAGGGGTTTTCATCGACACGCTTGGCATTCATGGCCTTTACCGGCAGGGCGGCGCTTGCCGCGGAGTCTGTATCCGATGCAAGCATGTCGGAAGACTGCTTCGCACCGCAGGCCGCCAATGTCAGGCACAACACACCGGCCAGCAGAAGGGTTGGTACAGAACATTGTAACTTTTTCTTTTTCATTGATATCCTCCATTTTTGTGCTTGTTGTCTTGGTTTGGTTCGATGCCCGTTTATTCAATCCAGGCATCCAGTCCTCGCCGGAATGCTTCCTCGGAAACCGGCTCCAGCAGGAAATAGTCTGCCCGCAGCCGGAAGGCGTGAAGGGAGAAATCCAAGTCGCTGCACCAGATCATCCGGCACGCGGGGCATAAGGAGCGAAGATGTTCCGCCGCATTCAGTCCTGCCACTCCGGAAAGTGCAATGACGGCATTGGTTGGAGCCTCTTTCTGCGCCGTTTCAAAAAAGCGTTCCTGGTCGTCATATTGCATGACCTGCGGAAACAGCCCCTTCGCTTCACAAAACCGGGTAATTTGCTCGGCGTAGCGCTGCCGCTCTGCTTCCTGTTCTGCCAGCACGGCAATACGATACACAGATTTCCCTCCTTCCTTCATCCGATTTGGCATTTTGCTTGCGCTCAGTATAAAAAGGCCATTCGGTTTTTTCAAGCGCCGTAGCACGAAAGGGGCGATTTTGGCACGAATTCCGACAGCGGTTCTTTGTCATCCTCGACACGCTGTGATATAATTATCTTGGAATTCAAGCACAAGGAGAGAACCCTGCATGAGAATTGCGATTGTGGATGATCTTGCTGCGGAACGTGCACTGCTGAAAGACCGGCTGGAGCAGCAGCTTCACCGGAGAAATG
>OLNF01000123.1_pt1 | contig 56913 bp, 50 predicted proteins | sample 1673061 | NCBI WGS metagenome assembly OLNF01 (sample SAMEA3136751, study PRJEB25190) | human gut metagenome
AGTGCTCTGGCGATGGATAAAGGCATTACAAAGCAGATGTTTCTGATGAATAATGTGCCGACACCGCATGGAACATCTATGACAAAAGAAGAAATGACCACAGACCTTAAGGCTCTTGGGATGGAATTTCCTGTAGTTGTAAAAACCTGCTGCGGCGGTTCCAGTGTGGGTGTTTATATTGTAAACAATCAGGCTGAATACGAACAGGCACTTAAGGATGCATATTCCTATGAGAATGAAGTTGTAATCGAAGAATATATCAAAGGGCGTGAGTTTTCTGTAGCAGTGGTAGACGGAAAAGCTTATCCGATCATTGAGATTGCTCCATTACAGGGATTCTATGATTATAAGAATAAATATCAGGCAGGATCTACCATTGAGACCTGCCCGGCCGAAATTTCGCCGGAACTTACAGAAAAAATGCAGCATTATGCAGAAGCGGGTGCTAAAGCTTTATTTATGGAAAGCTACTGTCGTCTTGATTTCATGATGAAAGATAACGGAGATATGTATTGTCTGGAAGCTAATACGCTTCCTGGAATGACTCCGACCAGCCTGATTCCACAGGAAGCAAAGGTCCTGGGAATTGATTATCCGACTTTATGCGAGAAGCTGATCGAAGTATCTATGAAGAAATATAAATAATGAAAGAAGATATAGAGAAAATATTATGAAAAATTTAACTCTGGAAAATATTGCCCGCGTGTGCAGTGGTACATATTATGGACCGGCAGATAAACTGCAGGAAGAGGTAATGTCTGTTATTACAGACAGCAGGAAGGCAGAAAACGGATGTCTGTTCGTACCTATCGTTGGCGAGCGTGTAGACGCACATAAATTTATACCACAGGTAATGACAGCAGGAGCACTTGCAACTTTATCCGAGCATGTGCTCGAGGATGCGGACTTTCCGTATATTGTAGTAGAATCCTCCCTGCAGGCTGTCAAGGATATTGCAGAATTTTATCTGAAACAGCTTCAGATTCCGGTAGTAGGAATCACAGGAAGTGTTGGTAAAACAAGCACAAAAGAAGTGATTGCTTCTGTACTGAGCCAGAAATACCGCACTCTCAAAACACAGGGAAATTTTAATAATGAGCTTGGTTTACCTCTTACTGTTTTTCGTCTCCGTGATGAAGATGAAATGGCAGTTCTTGAAATGGGAATCAGTGATTTCGGAGAGATGACCAGACTTGCACAGATTGCAAGACCGGATACCTGTGTGATCACAAATATCGGAACCTGTCATCTGGAGAATCTGGGAGACCGTGACGGTGTTTTGAAAGCAAAGACAGAAATATTCAAATTTCTCAGACCTGACGGACATATTGTCCTGAATGGTGACGATGATAAACTTTCCACAGTCAAAGGATACGAAGAGATCAAACCTGTATTCTTTGGAATGAATAATGGATGTCAGGTTTACGGTGATAAGATCGTAAGCAGAGGTTTAAAAGGAATGACCTGTACCATCCATCTGAGAGAAACTGCATTTACTGTAGATATCCCTATGCCTGGCCGCCATATGGTATATAATGCACTGGCGGCAGCTGCAGTTGGAAATATCTATGGACTTTCAACTGAACAGATCAAAGCGGGAATCGAGAGTCTGGAGCCGATCAGCGGTCGTTTCAGAATGATTGAAACAGACAAATTTTTGATCGTAGATGATTGTTATAATGCAAACCCGATGTCTATGAAAGCGTCTCTGGATGTTCTGCAGGATGGTGCAGGCCGCAGGGTCGCAGTCCTGGGAGATATGGGTGAACTTGGTGAGAATGAAGTACAGCTTCATGAAGAAGTTGGTGAGCATGCAGGAAAGTGTGATATTGATGTACTGATCTGCACGGGAAAGCTCTGCAAGAGTATGGCGGACAAAGCAATGAAAACCAACGCTGGTCTTAAAGTAATCTATGAACCGGACAGAGAGAGTCTCCTGACACATCTGAATGGATACGTTCAGAATGGAGATACTATTCTTGTTAAGGCTTCTCATTTCATGAAGTTCGAAGAGATTGTAGAGAAATTACAGAATATGTAAATTATAAAACAGGATCGCAGACAAACCAGGTCTCTGTCTGACAGAGGGATTTGGATGCAGATCCTGTTTTTTTATGAGAGAATTTGATGAACGATTTTAGTTTCCTGAGACAGCATACAGCAGTATAATAATCCTATCAGTTTAATCAGGAGGATGTTATGCTGGAGAGAATTATGAATCTGCATCTTCTGCTTTATGCCATGATCATGCTTGGAGGACTTGGCGTGCTGGGGATGCTGGCCACACATCTTACTTACCGAAGACTGATCAGAAAAAACTCAGAGATGAAATCAAACCTTAAAGAGAAATGGATAAACCTCTGGAAAACGCGAGACAGGCTGTTAAACCGCATGAATCGGCTTGTATGGTATCCGTCACTTTTCTGCACGGCTCTCTTGGGTATGGCCTTTTTTATGTATTCAGGAAATGTGGAGTGGGATGGAATGCCGCTGGCATATCTGTATATGGGAGCTATTGTCCCGACCGTGTTGCTTCTGCTGAGGCAGGCACTTGATTTTACATACAAGGAAGAATTGCTGATGAATACTCTTTCGGATTATGTGGAACACATTCGCACATGGGTAGAAGAAGTTCCGGCGGCAGAGAAACCGGACGGGGCTGCAAAAGAAGCGATTGTGGAGCATATTGCGGAAAGCATTCGTCAGACTGCGGCAACAGGAAGTCATTTCAGCAGAATGCTTACGCCTGAGGAAGAAGAGATCATGCGGGAGATCATAAGAGAGTTTATGGAATAAGCTGATGATAAAGAAGTGAGGTGCATGTTACGGCGGTATTCAGGGACATGCACCTCGCTATGGTCATTCGTCATCTTCTTCGATCACCTGAATCTCCAGATAATCAAAGTCTATCTGTTCTATAAAATTATCCTGATAAAATCTTGCTTTTCCATGTTTTTTAAAATGTCTTACTGTGGATTCCAGCCAGATTGGATTACCCAGATCCATTTCATAGCAGATGCTTTCCAGTCCGCGAAAAATTTTATGTGTCCGGGTATCTTCGGAATCATCACAGATTACGGTATCTTTTAATAAATGGTTGTCTTTCCATAATTTTCCCCATAAACGAAACATGATATATAATCCTCCTGATCAGAACAAAAGATAATATAGAGTATAGCGGATTTTTTGGGGGAAGTAAAGGAGAAAGGGACGCGCAGAAAAAGATCTGTCTTGCGCCACGGCTTCGGAGGTAAGTAACTCTAGGGCTTTGTAATTTTGCTAAAGGCATGCCAGAAAAATTCAAACTCGCCACCAGTGGCTCAGACAGTGAATTTTTCTGGCATAACGCAAATTTCCAAAACCTTAGAGTTACTAAACCTCCTGCAGATGTGGCGCAAGACAGATCTTTTTCTGCGCTGGTATTTGATTATTTGCGGATGTAGTTGGTGTGTGAAAATGATATAATAGTTTATAAGCTTATATGACATAACAAAGGTGTAGAAAAATGGAAATACAATGGGAGGTTAAGTAAAATGGAATTAAAGGAGTTATGCAAGGGAATTCAGCTTCCAGAGGAAGCCTGCGGGAGAGTATTTGAGGAGTATGAGAAGATAAATCTGGCAGAGATGGAACGTCAGTTAAACAGTCTTATGGAGAGAAAAACTGCTGAGAAGGCCTACCATCATCTGGTAAATTGTCTGGGGAAGGATTCTGATAATATGAAGATGCTGATGTGCCAGCTCGTATGTGCATGCAGGGATTATGACAGATACAAAGAGCTGGGGATTTCGGATGAAGTCTATTTTGATACAATGAGATGTTTTACCAGATTTTTGGGAGAACGCAGAATGAGAACGGGGGAAATTTTGTTTGACCGTGGATGGTGGACTTATCATCAGGTAAGTATGGTGTTGTTTCGAATTGAGGAACTGGAATATGAACTGACAAATTTTGAGGGGAAGGATGCTGTTAGTATTCATATCCCTTCAGATGCGGCATTTGTTCCGGAAAATGTAGAAGTGTCACTGAGGCTGGCTGCTGATTTTATACAGCGTGTTTATCCGGAATATGCACAGGCAGAGTATTTCTGCGAATCCTGGCTTCTTTCGCCGAGACTGGCAGTACTTGTAAAAGAAACATCAAATATTCGAAAGTTTCAGAAGCTTTTCATTATTAAAAAAGATATGCCCGAGGATACAGAATAAATGGAATGGATGTTTGGAAAAGAACCTGGGACATCGTTGGAAGAGCTTCCGGAAAATACTTCATTACAGATAAAAACGAAAGAGTTGATGAAAAATGGCGGTAATATAGGAGCTGGTGTAGGAATTTTAACGAAAACGTTTACGCCAAATATTTGAAAATTAGTTAGCTTATGATAAAAATGTCGAAAAATACAAGGGGACCATAAATGATGACGAAAATGAATTGAGTAAAAATGCACAATAAATTAGATTAAATATAATGCGTATTATACGAAAAGCATAATTTAAGCAAAAATACCATTGACAAAATAGGAGATGTGCTGTTTAATAAAGGAAAGAAAACGATTAAGTAGAGCGAAAACATACAAAACTTAATCGAAAAGGGATTTTCGGAAGCATAAGCAGAAGAAAATACCACACACCAATGTGTATGAAATCATTTATTTTCTAAAGGAGGACACACAATGAAGAAAAAGGTAATGGCAATTGCTCTTGCAGCAGCAACAGTATCATCCATGATGGGCGCATCAATGGTAAGTGCAGCAACAGATGTAGCAAACAATGATTTGGCTTACAAAGGAGATCTGGAGATTATGCATTACTCCACATCTGAAGAGTCTGAGGGAAATGGTGGATCAGATGGATTCCGTACAGTATTAGCAGCATGGAACGATGCTCATCCGGATATCAACTTAAATGAGAACGTTCTTGCAAATGCAGAATATAAAACACAGATTGCTACTCTTGCAGCAGCAGATAACCTTCCGGATGTATTCCTCCTTCAGGGTATGAATACAAAAGCATGGGCAGAACAGGGACTGATTATGGACCTGACAGATACCATCAAGGCTTCTCCGTATTATGATCAGTATGATCAGGATTATTTCACACCATTTAAAGATGGTGACAAAATTTATGGATATCCTGTACTGACAGGTGGTACCTGTACAGTAGTTATCTATGATAAAACAATGTGGAAAGAAGCAGGATACGATGCATTCCCGTCAACATGGGAAGATGTAGAGAAAGCTTCCGAATACTTCAAAGATCAGGGAATCGACACTGTAGCATTTGGTAATGGTGGAAAATGGCAGGCAAACAGTGACTTCCTTTCCACACTTGGTGACAGATATACAGGTAAAGACTGGTTCCAGAGTCTGATCGACAAGAGCGGTGCGGCATTTACAGATGAAGCGTTTGTAAAGGCTCTGACAGAAACACAGCACTTGTTCACAGAAACAGATATCTTTAATGAAGATTACAACTCCGTAACAAACGAAGATGCCCGTGAATACTACATCTCTGGTGATGCAGCAGCATTTATCGGCGGTAACTGGGATGAGTCCTACATCGCAGCAACTCTTAAAGACAGTGATGAAGAGAAATTCAATAACATCGGATTTGCAGTTCTTCCACAGCCTGCAGATGCAACAGAAGATCCAGATTCTCAGAATATCGGTCTTGGATACGCTGTAGCAATTAATCCTAAGGTTGCAGATGATCCTGACAAATTAGCAGCAGCTATTGACCTTGCACAGGAAATCACAGGACCTGCATTCTCTACATACGTAGCAGAGAACTATGCACTTGGCGGATTAACAAAGACAGATGATGTTGACCTGAGCAAATTTGACCAGATCACACAGGATTTCTATAACTACTCATATGTTGATACAACAAAATGCGAGATTTATGACTCCTACATCAACAGTGCTGTATGGGATGTTCTGAATACAGACCTTCAGACAATGATGAACGGTGAAATGACACCGGAAGAAGTAGCTGAAAATGCTCAGAAAGCATACGAAGAGAATTATTAAAATCTGAACCGAACTGAAACAGTTTCCTGATTCGGTTACGGAAAGCAATGCAAAGTAACCGTTCTGCCCACTGCGGTGGGCGGAGCGGTTTTGTACTATTATATGAATGAATTTTAACTCATAACTGCGAAGGTACAAAGTAGCTATGGTGGGCTGGCTTTTCTGTAATAGTATGAGGAGGTTACTGTTCGCTGGTGATCCGGCATGAAAACGTATACTTGTTCACTTGGTGAACGTGTGGCTGGTAAGGGAGTTTTTCAGGAAAGAGAGGTACAGCATATGTTGACGACAATCAAGCCCAAAAAGAAAACGCTTATTTTATATCTGATCATACCTGTTTTGATGTTTGTATTTACGGTATTTGTTCCATTAGTAACTGCATTGGTTTACAGCTTCTTCGAGTGGAAAGGCGGTCCAATGAAGACATTCAACGGACTTGCAAACTATAAACAGCTGATACATGATACAACATTCTGGCAGTCATTCGGACATAATATCTATCTGGTAATCGCATGTATCATCGGCCAGATCGGTATTGCATTTATTCTTGTTCTTATGGTAAATGCCAAATCTACGAAATTAAAAGGTATTCATCGTACATTTGGATTTTTTCCAAGTACGATCGCAGCAGTATGTATTGGTTTGATCTGGAACATGATCTACCACAACAAATACGGTCTTATCAACTGGTTTTTAAAAGCAATCGGTCGTAAAGACCTCTGCCAGGTATGGCTGAATAATTCAAAGATTGTTATGCTTTGTGTAACAATCCCACTGATCTGGCAGTTCATTGGTTATTATATGGTAATTATTCTGTCCGCTATTTCATCGATCGACACTGAAATTTTTGAGAGCGCACAGATCGACGGAGCAAATGGTATCCAGACAGCATGGTACATTACTCTGCCGCTGATCAAGAATACAATGCTTGTATGTATTACCCTTTGTGTAGCTGGTAATATGAAAGCTTTCGATAATATTTATGTTATGACCAAGGGTGGTCCTGGTACTGCATCCATGGTTATGGCGATGTACGGATATCAGGTATCTTTCAGCCAGAGTAACATGGGCTATGGTAGCTGTATTTCTGTAGCAATCTTCGTATTATCTCTTTTGGTAATCGGAGGTTCACAGGGACTCATCAAATATCTGACCAGGGAAAAGGAGGCATGAGATTATGAATACGAACGTACCTAAAACTCACAAAGTGAGAAAAGGAATCGCTGCAGTGATCATGAATGTGATCCTTATTATCTTCTCACTTTCCTGCATTTTCCCAATTGTATGGATGGCTTATTCATCTCTGAAAGAAAAACGTGTATTTAATGCAGATATCATGGGTCTGCCAAAGAATCCGTCACTGATCAATTACATAAAGATTCTCAGCAATAAGGATTACCATCTGGGTGAGTCCATGATGAACAGTGTAAGAACGACAGGTCTTTCTATTATCCTGATCATCCTGTTCAGTTTTATTGTAGGTTATATTCTTGCACGTGTTCATTTTAAGCTGAACCGTGTATTATATGTAATGTTTTTAATGGGTATGCTGATTCCGATTCATTCTCTTCTGGTTCCGATTTACGTTGTATTCCAGAGATGTGGAATCAACAACAGATGGTTTACTCTTCTTCTGCCATATGTTTCGTTTGGTCTTCCAATGGGAATCTTCCTGGTAGAGGGATATGTAAAAACAATTCCGGTTTCACTGGAAGAAGCAGCTGCGATTGATGGAAGTAACTTTACCCATACATTATGGACGATCATTCTTCCAATCTGCCGTCCGATCCTTACAACTGTAGCGATTATTCAGGTATTCAGCTGCTGGAATGAATTTTCATTCGCATTAGTTCTTATTAAGGATGTAAGCCTGCAGACAGTACCTCTTGCGCTGACTCAGTTCAAAGGACAGTTTGCATCTGACTATCCGAAACAGATGGCAGCTATGCTCATCACAATGGCACCGGTTGTTGTTCTGTATTTTGCATTCAGTAAAGAAATTATCAAAGGTATGGTATCTGGAGCTGTTAAAGGCTGATGTTACTGATGCCGCTTACAATTTAGCCAAGAATCCCCTGGAAAGTGTGTGACTCCTTACTTTCCGGGGGATTTCTTTATACGACAGAAAGTGTGAAAGTATTGGATATAATTAAAAAACGCAGAATGGTGTCTGAATGACTGGTTTCTGTATTTGTAATTAAAATAACAATTTTTCTTGTTAAATATATGAGTTTTTGCTATACTGTATTAAAATTGTTCGAATAATTCCCTTGCAGCGGTGGGAATAGGACTGAAGGGAAGCGTTCAATAGAGAGGAAAAAATATAAATGAACAAAAAGAGAATTATATGGATAGAATTGCTTCGTATTGCTGCGTGTATTGGAGTTATTGGTATTCATGTTGCTTCTCAGCATTTTAAAGATGCGCAATTGAATTCATCGGTATGGGCTGTTTCAAACTTTTATCACGGAATTAATCGATTTGCAGTAGCCTGTTTCATAATGATCAGTGGTTTGCTGTATTTGGATGAAAGACGTACATGGAATTTGAAACGGTTGTGGACTAAGAATATTTTGCAGATAGCAGTGGCGTATATTTTCTGGCAGATATTTTACGGTGTTTACCGATTGATAATAAAAGGTACGATTACACAAGGGAAAATTGCCTGTTTAAAACAATTATTAAACTATGTGACCAAAAATTATTTCCATTTGTGGTATCTGCCAATGCTGATGGGACTTTTGGCTATTACTCCATTGATCTGGGAAATAGTAAACAGCAGTAATGGGAAACAGTGGGAAGAGTATATGATTATTTTGTTCCTTATTTGCCAGGTTATTCCGTACACCGTAAATTATTTTCCTGTTCCATACAGAAAACAGATAGTAAATATTTTAAATACAATCCATCCGGATTTGGTTACAAGCTTTACCGGATATTTTATTCTGGGCCATTATTTATCGAAGTACGGAGTATCTAAAAAACTTGAGAAAATAATTTATATATTAGGTATAACATTTATTTTGAGTGGAATTACTCTTTGTTATTACAGTTCACTGAAGTCAGGAAAACCGGTGCAGTCTTTTTATGAAAATTACACATTGGCAGCGTTTTTCTGGAGTACAACGATATTTTTGATTTTTAAAAACTATGTATCACGTATTCGATGGAATGAGCGACAGGAAAATATTATCTGTATACTTGGAAATTGTACATTTGGCATATATTTGATTCATGCTTTTTTTAGAAATGTGCTTCATACAGTTGGAATTGACAGTATGGTGATAGATAATACGGTCCTGGCAGTCCCGTTGGTTGTTTTACTGATATTTGTACTCAGCTGTGCAGCAGTAATGCTTATTAAGAAAATACCTGTGGCTGGAAAATGGATTGTATAAAAATTCAGATATATATTTTGTTTAGAGCGGGCAGCGAAGCAGATTGTGAATTGCTGTAAATAAAATTTTGTTTTGCCAGAAAGAACCAAGTAGAATATTTATGAAATGGAGGATACATTATGAAACTATACGATACCGGTGTGTATTTACTGAATGGACAGAAGGTTGTTCCGGAGAATCAGGCGGATTTCCCTGTTTCTAAGGAAGATGCGGCAAAGAATACCATCGCCTATTCAATTCTGGAAGCACATAATACTTCTGGAAATATGGAGAAGCTTCAGATTAAATTCGATAAACTGACTTCTCATGATATCACTTTTGTTGGTATTATTCAGACTGCCCGTGCTTCAGGGCTTGAGAAGTTTCCGGTGCCATATGTTCTGACAAACTGCCATAACTCCCTTTGCGCAGTAGGCGGAACTATCAATGAAGATGATCATATGTTTGGACTTACCTGTGCCAAGAAATATGGCGGCGTATATGTACCGCCTCATCAGGCAGTTATCCATCAGTTTGCAAGAGAAATGCTTGCAGCAGGCGGCAAAATGATCCTCGGTTCTGACAGCCATACACGTTACGGTGCCCTTGGTACTATGGCAATGGGTGAAGGTGGTCCGGAGCTGGTTAAGCAGCTTCTTTCCCAGACATATGATATCAATATGCCGGGTGTCGTTGCAATCTATCTGACTGGTTCTCCGCGTCCGGGCGTAGGTCCTCAGGACGTTGCCCTTGCAATTATCGGCAAAGTTTTTGCAAATGGATATGTAAAGAATAAAGTAATGGAATTCGTCGGACCTGGTGTTGCAAACTTAAGCGCTGATTTCCGTATCGGTGTAGATGTAATGACAACAGAGACAACCTGCCTCTCCTCTATCTGGCAGACAGATGAGAAGATCCAGGAGTTCTATGAAATCCACGGCAGAAGCGAAGATTACAAAGAACTGAAACCAGGCGAAACAGCATATTACGATGGATGTGTAGAAATTGATCTTGGCGAGATCAAACCAATGATCGCTATGCCATTCCATCCAAGCAATACATACACAATCGATGAACTGAAAGCAAATCTGGATGATATCCTTGCAGATGTTGAGAAGAAAGCTCAGGTCAGTCTTGATGGAAAAGTTCCTTATACATTAAGAGATAAAGTGATCGACGGCAAGCTTTATGTAGAGCAGGGAATTATCGCAGGATGTGCAGGCGGCGGATTTGAAAATATTTGTGCAGCAGCTGATATCCTTAAAGGAAAGAGTATTGGTGCAGATGCCTTTACATTAAGCGTTTATCCGGCAAGTACACCAATCTATATGGAACTGGCTAAGAACGGTGTTCTGGCAGATTTGCTTGGAACAGGTGCAGTTGTGAAGACTGCTTTCTGCGGACCGTGCTTTGGTGCTGGCGATACTCCTGCAAACAATGCATTTAGTATCCGTCACACAACCAGAAACTTCCCGAACCGTGAGGGATCTAAGATCCAGAATGGTCAGATTTCTTCTGTTGCACTTATGGATGCACGTTCTATTGCGGCAACAGCTGCAAATAAAGGATTCCTGACTTCAGCAGAGGATTACACCGGCGGTTATACAGGACAGAAGTATTTCTTTGATAAAACAATTTATGAGAACCGTGTATTTGACAGCAAAGGTGTAGCTGACCCGAGTGTAGAGATCCAGTTTGGACCGAATATTAAAGACTGGCCGGAGATGGCAGCACTTCCGGAGAACCTGATCGTGAAAGTTGTTTCTGAGATTCATGACCCTGTTACTACAACAGATGAGCTGATCCCGTCCGGAGAAACTTCCTCCTATCGTTCCAATCCGCTGGGACTGGCAGAATTTACACTTTCCAGAAAAGATCCTGCTTATGTGGGACGTGCAAAAGAAGTTCAGAAAGCACAGAAAGCGATTCAGGAGGGTAAATGTCCTGCAGAGGCACTTCCGGAACTGAAACCTGTAATGGAAGTGATCAAGAAAGATTACTCAAATGTCAGCAAGGAAAATGTTGGTGTTGGAAGTACGATCTTTGCAGTGAAACCTGGTGATGGTTCTGCACGTGAACAGGCAGCTTCCTGTCAGAAGGTGCTTGGAGGATGGGCAAATGTTGCCAATGAATATGCAACTAAGAGATATCGCTCTAACCTGATCAACTGGGGTATGCTTCCATTCCTGATTAAAGAGGGTGAGCTTCCGTTTGTAAATGGAGATTATCTGTTCTTCCCGGAGATTCGTAAGGCGGTTGAGGAGAAGGACGATGTGATCAAAGGTTATGTTGTTGGTGAACGCGGACTGAAAGAGTTTGAGGTGACTCTTGGGGAACTTACGGATGATGAGCGTGAGATTATCCTTAAAGGATGTTTGATTAATTATAATAGAAAATAAGAATGAGTAGGGTGCAGCTGGCCTCCGTTGGAGGCGGCTGCGCTTTTGCTTGATGAGGGACGCAGGAAAATAAAATGGTTTCAACCGCGGTTTCGGAAACTAGTAACTCTAAGTGTCCATAGATCTGCTAAAAGCATCAAAAAACCAAGGTAAACTCGCTGTCGCTCAGACAGTGCCTTGGTTTTTTGATAACGCAGATCTCTGGGCACTAAGAGTTACTACGGTTCCTGCAAATGCGGTTGAAACCATTTTATTTTCCTGCTGGGGTCTCGCAACGGTAGAATGGGAATAGATGTGCTACGGTTATGGAGGAGTGCGTGGTGCTTGCGGAAGTAAGATATTAGATAAAAAATCTGAAAATTATATAATAAATATAAATATTATGAAATTAATACAAATAAAATACAAATAGAATAAAAATAATGAAATAAATATCAGAAATGTATTGACAAATAATGAGAGGGATGGTATTATAAGTCCATCAAAAGAAAACAGGAAACAAAATAAATAATCAAAGAAATTCATTCAATTCATAGCATATATAAATGTTCCAATGAAAAGGATGAAAATAAGAGAAAGGTTTAGGTGATTCCGTTGGGAAAGAAGTTATAACATCATCAATATAAGAGTGATGGGTATCGCGTTTCCTGCAAGAAAGACCTGATACAGAAATTAAATGAAGAAGTTTTTTCCTTATATAAAAAATATACGCACAGTTCAGTAAGGAAAAGAGTTGTATCTAAGGTAATATAGAAGCGATAGCTTATATTGAATATCTGTCACAGACCTGATACAAGGATTTTGATAAATGTGTAAAGAAATATTTATCGAAAGAGTATAACCCTTATCTCAATAGTTAGCCGGGAAGAAGAGTTCCAGGTAACAGAGAAATTGTTGGTAAGAACGATATTTTGAAATGTATATCTACAGAGGATGATATAGATTGAAGCTTTGCATCAGAAGAATATTAAATATTTTTATAATATGAGATATTAAAGAGAAATATTAAAGTACTTTTTATAGATACTTTACATAATAGTCAGAACATCTGCCATTTGTGTTCAAAAGATATATGATAAAGTACGAAAAGAGAAATAAACAGTTATGGATTTAAGAAGTTAAGTTTATGATTGCTTAGCACGCATAGTTGAAAAGAGTACATCTGATATTTCCAAATAACATCAAATTATAATCCGTGAAATTATAATTTAAAATCTATAAAACTTTCTAAGTAAATTCAATGAGTGAAATAACTGATAGTCAGATGCGAAATTTGAATCAGATTATTTATAACACATATGAATTATGAGCAGGGAATCAGAAGAGAAATTTATAATAGAAAAATTAAATATGGAAACCTGTAAAAGTAATCTGTAAATAAAATATTATTATAGAAAGAATACTAAGAGGAAAATTAAATTGAATAACGAAGAACATTAAAACGGTCATCATTTTTGAAATTGAGGAAAGTAAAAAGTGATGACCGTTTTAGTATACAAAAATATGAAATATCGGATATTGGGTCAAGACATACACACAAAAATTTCATTGATGCAGGTAATCTGGAATGAACTTTGGTAACGTTACTGAGAATAGAGTGAAACGTAACGTGAAGTTAGTTTGTATACAGGGTGTAGGGAATCGTTTATTGCGTGAAATGAAATTTTGAGATATACTCTCCATGAAAAGGAGAGTTTTTTTATGTGGATAAAAGATATTAGAGATTATATTATATATGAAGATAAAGATATCCTGGTATGCCATAAACCGGCGGGGATTGCGGTACAGAATGCACGGGTCGGCAGTATGGATCTGGAGAGTCTGCTGAAGAATTATATTGCAAAGAAAACACCTGGAAAAATGCCGTATCTGGGTATTATTCACCGTCTGGACCAACCGGTGGAGGGAGTTCTGGTGTTTGCGCTGAATGCTAAGGCGGCAGCAGAACTGAACAGGCAGATGACGACAGGAAGGATTAGGAAAATTTATCTGGCGGTGACGGAAGGCGAAGTGCAGTCAGAGAAAAATACTCTGGAGGACTGGTTGAAGAAAGATAACAGGACGAATAGTTCTGCAGTTGTAGCAGCAGGAGTTCCTGGCGCAAAGAAGGCGGTGTTGTCATATGAACTGTTGGAAACGAAAAAGGTGCAGGGGCAGAAAAGAAATCTGATGGAGATATGGCTGGATACCGGAAGGCATCATCAGATTCGAGTGCAGATGACACATGCAGGAATGCCGCTTGTAGGTGACAGGAAATATAATCCACAGCAGAGTGGACAGGAACCGCTGGCTCTTTGTTCTGCAAAGCTGGGATTTCAGCATCCGGTAACAAAGAAAAAAATGGAGTTTCAGGTAACACCTGTCGGAAGTGTATTTGAGAATTGGGATAAAATCAGATAGTTGTTGGAACTGCAAAACCTGAATGTTTTTTGTGGAAGTGATTTCGGCGTATCTGCAGATATGTGAAACTAGAGTGAAAAATATGCAAAATCTCTGGACGAAATTCGGAAAATGTGTATAATGTAGAAAGAATATGGTTACTGTCCACGCCCTATTATCGTTGCTGAGAACAAAGTGAACAGTAACGAAATATGTCAATAATGATTAAACTAATTGATTATACCATTGAAAGGATGAGGAGATTAAGATGAAAAGAGCGGCGGTAGCAGCGATAGGTTTGATGACAGGGCTGACTATGCTGACAGGTTGTAGCAGGGCAGAAGTAGAAGAGACAATCCAGCCATTAGTGGCAGACGCTATCGAAGAAGCTGATTCAGAAGCAGAAGCAGTGGATGAACAGGATGAAAGTCCTCTTATTCCGGAGATTGATACTGACGTAAAGATTGAAGCTGGTTCCAGGATCGCGGTGGTAAGCAAGTCTGTTAAGGGCGAATACTGGAAAATGGTTAAGAAGGGTATGGAAGAAGCTGTAAAAGCAATTAATGATGCATATGGCTTTAAGAAAGATGATCAGATCACAATGACTTTTGAAGGTCCGGACAATGAAGAAGATGTAGAAAGTCAGATTAATACCATAGATGCTGTTATTGCGGAGAATCCAGATGTATTGTGTATTTCTGCAAGTGATATGGATTCCTGCCAGGCACAGCTCGAGGCAGCTAAGGAGAATGGAATCCCTGTTATTGCATTTGATTCTAATGTATCTGAGAAGAAACTGATAAGAGCGTACAGAGGAACTGATAATGTGCAGGTGGGCAAGATGGCGGCTTACCAGCTTGGAAGTGCGCTTGGCAAGATGGGTAAGGTTGCGGTATTTTCTGCGCAGCAGAAAACAAAGAGTGTTCAGGACCGCGTAGATGGTTTTATGAATAATATCGAGAAGTATGGAGACATTGAAGTAGTAGAGACCATTTATTCAGACCAGGTAGATGATATGGAAGCTGCCATGCAGGAAGTTCTGGAGAAATATCCTGGACTCGATGGAGTATTCTGTACAAATGCCGATGTAACAGAAATGTACCTTGACCTTGAGAAGAGCGATGAAGGAGATGCGCCGGCACTGGTAGGAGTAGACGCTACAACGAAACAGCAGGAAGCAATCAGAAATGGCGAAGAGATTGGCTGTGTTTCTCAGCAGCCGTATGCAATGGGATATCAGACAATCTGGACAGCTGTGGAAACGACAGCTCCAAGGAAGTCCGTAACGATTGAGAGAAATCTGCTTCTGAATCCGGCATGGATTGATGCAGACAGCCTGGATGATCCGGATGCGAGTGCTTATCTGTATACTGAATAAATAAAATAATATGCGAATAACAAACACGAAAGCAAAAAACGTCAGAAAAGGGCATTTTTGCTTTCGTGTTTTTTTAGTACATTATGTATAGTGTTGTATGAAACCAAAATATTCCGAGAAGATTGTATTTCGATTGAGAGAAACATATCTCTGATGTTCCGGCGGTAAAAGTAGAGCTTTATTTGTGAAATTTTGCTTCAAATAAGTTTCCGGTTTCAATTACGAATATTTGCATGGCTTATGCAGTGTGATATAAAATTGGCAGGTATGATAAAAATATTACAAAAAATATTGATAATAAAAAATAAATTTGAATAATTTGTACAACTTTATTGTATTTGCGCTTGAAATGTGATAAAATTTCACTATAAATTCGATGGATGACACAATTGCATTTGGCGAATTGAGCATGTGACGGAGCTGCTGAGACATCGGCAGGCATGAGAGCTGATGAGAGAGATTCTCATTTACTTCGTCCAAGATTAAAAAAGGAGAAGACGATGAAACAGTGGTCAGAGATTATCAGAAATGTCACCATGTTATCGCAGCTTGGTCTGTCTCTCATAACACCTACTTTATTGTGCCTGGCAGCCTGCTGGTTCATTGTTTCCAAGACTGGAGTCGGGGGCTGGATCTATATCCCCGGTTTTTTCTTTGGGCTTGGAGGCTCCGTAACGGTGGCATATAAATTTTATCTTTCTATTAACAGACAGCAGAAGAAAGAGAACAAAAAGAAGAAAAACAAAGTATCGTTTAACAGACACGTATGACGAGAACAGATGTATATAGTAAAAAAATGCAGATGAGAAATTATAAATGTATTATTGGACTCGAGAGTGAACAGGAAAAAAAGGTGATCTCAGAGAAATGTATTTTACAGAAGAAATGCGTGGAACAATATGTAAAATGATACGTAGAAATAGAAAGGAGATTTATATGAGCAGTATGATGGAGAACATTCAGCCGGCCGTAAAGAAGGAAACAGAGAGAGTAGCCATGATCACAGGCATCGGGCTGATATTAATGTGGATTGTATTTGGAGTGCTGCATGCTTTTATGCCTCAGAAAGTACCGCTTGATTATACGGTATTTCTCGGCGGGGCGCTTGGAGGATGTGTGGCAGTCCTTAATTTCTTTTTTATGGGATTAGCAGTGCAGAAAGCAGCTGCGGCAACAGATGAAGATACTGCAAGAATGAAGATTAAAGCAAGTTATTCACAGAGAATGATGCTTCAGATGCTCTGGGTGATCATCGCGATCGTTGCTCCATGCTTTCATTTCGTAGCTGGAATTGTTCCTCTTTTATTTCCTGGAACAGGAATTAAAATTGCAGGGATTTTTCATACTAAGAAGTAACAGCAGATTACAAATATCTGTTTCATCAAACCGGAAAACAGTACCGGTAAAGACAGGAGGTGAATAAAGAGTATGGAGTTGGATATTACCGGGGCAAGGATATTCTTTACATTGCCGATCGATGTGCCTTTTCTTGGGCCATTGAGAATCAGTGAAACTATGGTGATAAGCTGGCTGGTTATGATTCTGATCACAGGATTATGTATCTGGCTTACCCACGATCTGAAAGAAGAGAATATTTCCAAGCGCCAGGCAGTGGCAGAGCTTATTGTAGAGAAAGCCAACAGCTTTGTAATCGGAAATATGGGTGAGAAATTCAGACACATGATACCATTTGTTGCAGCACTTTTTGCAACAAGTGTGGTTTCCAACCTGATCAGTCTTGTGGGACTTCGAAGCCCGACAGCAGACCTTTCAACTGAGGCAGCATGGGCTGTTGTGGTCTTCATTATGATCACAGCGCAGAAGATCAAGACTAGCGGATTCGGCGGCTATCTCAAAGGATTTACAACCCCGATCCCGGTTATGACACCGTTTAATATTCTTTCTGAACTGGCTACACCCGTCAGTATGGCGTGTCGTCACTTTGGAAATATCCTTTCCGGTGTAGTAATCAATGGTCTTATTTATGGAGCATTGGCAGTTGCAAGTTCCGCACTTCTGGGACTGATCCCTGGTTTAGTGGGAGATGTACTGTCACAGATACCGATTCTTGATGTCGGTGTACCTGCAATCCTTTCGGTCTATTTTGACTGGTTCTCAGGAATTATGCAGGCGTTTATTTTCTGTATGCTGACAGTAATGTATATTGCAAACGCAGCAGAAGAGTAGCAGAAACTTAGCGGAAGATACAAAGGGGATTTCCGCTGATCATGGTTATGGCCGTATTACTGCCGGAGCGAAATGGCAGCGGTGGTAACCGAAAGATTGCTGAAATACAGCAGAAAAAACTAATACCGCAGTAAAGGGGAAAAAGCTGCAGATTATTATTTAACAGGAGGGTTTTACTATGGATTTTCAGTTACTGGCAAAAGGTATCGCATTAGCAGGTTGTGCAATTGGAGCAGGATGTTCACTTATCGCAGGTATCGGCCCTGGTATTGGTGAAGGTAATGCAGTAGCTAAAGCACTGGAAGCAATCGGACGTCAGCCTGAGTGTAAAGGCGATGTAACTTCTACCATGCTTCTTGGATGTGCGATCGCAGAGACAACCGGTATTTACGGTTTCGTTACCGGTCTGTTACTTATCTTCGTTGCACCTGGTATGTTCATGAACTTCCTGAGCTGACAAAAAACAGCTAAGATGCCGGACATCAAAGATTAAGCGGCATCGATATGGAACTTGTGGATGATCCCGGCGGCAGCCGTAGAATGATCCACATAAGTATAGACAGGAGGTTACAAACATGCAGGTACAGGAATTAGTTGGAATTGTGCCGTGGAATTTTATAGCGACGATTTGCAACCTTTTTATTCAGGTATATCTGATCAAACGTTTCCTCTTCAAGCCGATCAATGAGATGCTGGACAAGCGTAAAGCGAAAGCAGACGCAGAGATCCAGGATGCAGTGAAGGCAAAAGAAGAAGCTCAGGCAATGAAAGCAGAATATGAAAAGAATATGCAGGAAGCCAAGAATAAAGCAAACGACATTGTGATGACAGCGCAGAAAACCGCTGCAATTCAGAGTGAAGAGATGATCAAAGAAGCTTCCAGTCAGGTAACTGCCATGAAAGAGAAGGCAGAGAAAGACATTGCCCAGGAGAAACGCAAAGCAGTCAACGAGATCAAAGAAGAGATTGGTGGTATGGCTGTAGAGATTGCCGGAAAAGTGATCGAGCGCGAAATTAATGAAGAAGATCATGCAAAACTGATTGACGAGTTTATTGAGAATGTGGGTGAGGCATCATGACAAAAACTGCCAGAGTTTACGGCGGAAGTCTGTATGACCTTGCCGCTGAAGAAAAGCTCGATGGACAGATCATGGAGCAGATGATCGCGATCAGACAGATTTTTCGAGAGAATCCGGAATATCTGAAATTGCTGGGAGAACCGGCAATCCCTGAAGAAGAGAGACTCAAGATGATCGAAGAGGCTTTTGGACAGCAGGCAGAGAGATATCTGGTGAATTTTATGAAATTATTGTGTGAGCGTAAGATTCTGAGAGAATTTGCCGGATGCTGCGAAGAGTTTATCCGACGCTACAACAGTGCACATGGAATTGCGGAAGCAGTAGTAACAAGTGCAGTGAAGCTCAGTGAAACTCAGATGGAAGCTCTGAAAGCGAAGCTTGAGAAGATAAGCGGAAAGAAAGTGTATCTGGTCCAGAAGACCGATGCATCCGTACTTGGCGGACTTCGCGTGGAACTGGAGGGCGTGCAGCTCGACGGTACTGTACAGAGCCGTATTTCCGGTATTTCCAAGAAACTGAATGAAATGGTCGTATAAAAATAAAAGAATATAAAAGGATGGAATGGAAACATGCAATTAAAACCTGAGGAAATATCCAAGGTCATCCGAAGCCAGATAAAATATTACGAAAATGCCATTCAACAGAACGAGACAGGTACGATCCTTATGGTTGGTGACGGTATCGCCAGAGCCAGCGGACTGGTAAACTGTATGTCAGGAGAACTTCTGGAATTCGAAGACGGAAGCTTTGGTATGGCACAGAACCTGGAGGAGAACAGTGTCTCCATCGTAATCTTTGGTTCAGATGAGAATATTGGTGAGGGTCAGACCGTAAAACGTACAGGCAAGGTCGTGTCTGTACCGGTAGGCGACGCCATGGTTGGACGTGTTGTAAATGCACTTGGACAGCCAATTGACGGAGCAGGCCCTATTGATACAAAAGAATTCCGGCCGATTGAGAGCAAGGCACCTGGAATCTGTGAGAGAAGATCTGTATATCAGCCTCTTCAGACAGGTATCAAAGCGATCGACTCTATGATCCCGATCGGACGTGGACAGCGAGAACTGATCATCGGTGACCGTCAGACCGGTAAAACTACAATTGCCACAGATACCATCATTAACCAGAAGGGAAAAGATGTAATCTGTATCTATGTAGCCATCGGACAGAAACGTTCCACAGTAGCTACATTAGTAGAGAACCTGACCAGAAACGGTGCAATGGATTATACCATCGTTGTAGCAGCTACAGCATCTGAGTCAAGCCCGCTGCAGTATATCGCACCGTATTCCGGATGTGCAATGGGCGAGTACTTTATGAATAAGGGAAAAGATGTGCTGATCATTTATGATGATTTAAGTAAGCACGCGGTTGCATACCGTGCACTTTCCCTGCTGATCCGTCGTCCGCCTGGACGTGAGGCATATCCTGGAGACGTTTTCTATCTGCATTCCCGACTTCTGGAACGTGCAGCGAAACTTGATGATGAGCATGGCGGCGGCTCTATGACAGCACTGCCTATCATTGAAACACAGGCAGGTGACGTATCTGCCTATATTCCTACTAACGTTATTTCTATCACAGACGGACAGATTTTCCTGGAGACAGAGTTATTCCATTCAGGAATCATGCCTGCTGTTAACCCTGGTATCTCCGTATCCCGAGTTGGTGGCGATGCTCAGATTAAGGCGATGAAGAAAGTAGCAGGAACACTGAAACTGATTTATTCCCAGTACCGTGAGCTGCAGAGTTTCGCACAGTTCGGTTCTGACCTGGATGCTGATACAAAGGCACGTCTGGAACAGGGTGCCCGTATCGTAGAAGTCCTGAAGCAGAATCAGAACGCACCGGTTCCTGTAGAGAAACAGGTTGCAATCCTTTATGCAGTTACCAAGGGTGTTCTGGAAGCAGTTAAAGTTGAAGATGTAAGTGTATATGAATCAGGATTATATACGTATCTGGATACAGACGCAGCAGGTCTGGAAGTTATGCAGGAAATCCGCACAACAGGTAAACTGGAGCAGGAAACAGAGCAGAAACTTCGCAGCGTGCTGGATGCGTATACGGAGAATTTTCTGAATACAAGACCTGAGAAATAAAGTGATTAGGAGGGTATCGTATGGCTTCGAATATGAAAGCGGTAAAGCTGCGTATTAAGAGTGTACAGAGTACCATGCAGATTACCAAGGCAATGGAGCTTGTAGCATCCTCCAAACTGCGTAAGGCAAAAGAACGTGCAGAGACCTGTCGTCCATACTTCACAGAGCTTCATGAGACATTGAAAGATATTGCAAAAGAGAACACAGATTTCTCTTCTGTCTATGCAAAAGAGTCCGCAAACAACAAAACCTGTTATGTTGTGATCGCAGGTGACAGAGGACTTGCAGGCGGATACAATGCCAATCTTTTCAAATGTCTGGAGGCTTCTGCAGAGGGCAAGGACTATATGGTTCTGCCGGTTGGAAAGAAAGCAGTAGAATATTTCCGACAGAGAGGGATCGAAGCCCTGACAGAACAGTTTGCAGAAGCAGGAGACATTTCTGTAGCCGACTGTTTCGAGATGGCAAATATACTCTGCTCGGAATTTCGAAAGGGAACTTTTGGCCACATTGAATTATGCTATACTGTCTTTAATTCCATGCTTTCCCAGCAGCCGGAAGTGTTTTCATTGCTTCCGATGACTGACATCAGAGAGGAAAGCGGCGGAAAAGTAGAGACCAGAAATCTGATCCTCTATGAACCGGACGGAGAGACAGTATTTGATGCCATTGTTCCGGAATATCTGGCAGGTCTGGTTTATGGCGGTATCTGCGAAAGTACTGCAAGTGAACTGGCAGCCAGACGTATGGCTATGGACGCGGCTACAAGTAATGCGGAAGAGATGATCGATCAGCTCAACCTTTACTATAACAGAGCGCGTCAGGCAAGCATCACGCAGGAGATCACGGAGATTGTTGCAGGTGCAGAAGGTCTTTAATAAATATAATTTCCAATAGATGGGAGATTACTAACATGAGTGAAAAACACATTGGCGAGGTAGTGCAGGTTATCGGTCCGGTACTTGATATCCGCTTTGCGCACGATGAACTGCCGCCTCTTCTCAATGCCATAGAGATTGATAATAATGGCGCAAAGCTGGTTGCCGAAGTTGCACAGCAGGTCGGTGATGACGTGGTAAGATGTATTGCCATGAACTCCACCGACGGTCTGGTACGTGGCGCCAAAGCTCTGGACACAGGCGGTCCGATTTCCGTTCCTGTAGGCGAGGAATGCCTGGGACGAGTATTTAACCTTTTAGGTGACCCGGTAGATAATCTTCCGGCACCGGAGGCAAAGGAACGCTGGTCCATCCATCGTCAGGCTCCGTCCTATGAAGAACAGATGCCTGCAACAGAGATCCTGGAAACAGGAATCAAGGTCGTTGACCTGATCTGTCCTTATGCAAAGGGTGGTAAGATCGGTCTTTTCGGTGGTGCGGGTGTAGGAAAAACAGTCCTGATCATGGAGCTGATCCACAATGTAGCAACTGCACACGGCGGACTTTCCGTATTTACAGGCGTTGGAGAGCGTACCCGTGAAGGAAATGACCTTTATAATGAAATGAAAGAAAGTGGAGTTATCGACAAAACTGCTCTGGTTTACGGTCAGATGAACGAGCCGCCTGGAGCACGTATGAGAGTCGGACTTTCCGGACTTACCATGGCGGAGTATTTCCGTGATGAGAAGAACCAGGATGTGCTCCTCTTCATTGACAATATTTTCCGTTTCACACAGGCAGGTTCCGAGGTGTCCGCACTTCTGGGACGTATGCCGTCAGCCGTAGGTTACCAGCCTACACTGGCAACTGAAATGGGTAACCTGCAGGAACGAATCACTTCCACAAGAAAGGGTTCCATTACATCTGTACAGGCTGTATATGTGCCTGCCGATGACTTAACTGACCCGGCTCCTGCAACTACATTCTCACATCTGGATGCGACAACCGTACTTTCCCGTGAAATTTCCAGCCAGGGTATTTATCCGGCCGTTGATCCTCTGGATTCCACAAGCCGTATCCTTTCCCCTGAGGTCGTAGGAACCGAGCACTATGAGATCGCCAGATCTGTACAGCGAGTTCTGCAGCGTTACAAAGAACTTCAGGATATCATCGCCATCATGGGTATGGATGAGCTGTCCGAAGAAGACAAACGTACTGTAAGCCGTGCGCGTAAAGTACAGAGATATCTGTCACAGAGTTTCTCTGTAGCCGAACAGTTTACAGGTATGCCTGGTAAATATGTTCCACTGAAGGAAACACTGAGAGGATTCAAAATGATCCTCAATGGTGAATGCGATGACATTCCGGAGAGCTGCTTCCTGTTTGTGGGAACAATCGATGAAGTGTTTGAAAAAGCGAAGAAGCAGTAAAGGGGGAAATGTCCTATGAGTACTTTCCCGTTAAGAATCGGAACACCGGACGGATTACTCTTTGAGGGTGATGTGGAACGTGTAGTTTGCCGGAGCATCAGCGGCGATCTTGCCATTCTTGCCAAACACTGCAATTACTGCACGGCCCTCGGAATGGGTGAAGCCAGTGTTGTATTGGAGGATGGAAGCAGAAGAACTGCAGCCTGTATCGGCGGAATGCTCTCCGTCATGAACGGAAAATGCCGTGTCCTCGCAACCACCTGGGAGTGGAAAGAGGATATCGATGAGCAGCGTGCCCAGGATGCCAAAAAGAGAGCCGAGGAAATGATTGCCAAAGGCGGTCTCACAGACCACGAATACAAGATGGCAGAAGCTAAGCTACAGAGAGCGCTGGTGCGTCTGAGTGTGAAGAACTGAAAAGAATAATATGATGATAAGAACTGACAGGGACTCATTATGGAGAAACTGTCAGTTTTTGTATGTATTGAGATAAAGAAATTGTTTATGGGATCATTTGATTCGGGTGCTAAATGAAGTTGAAGCCTATTAGGAATGGATTTTCATACATTGACACGTTACCATGATAAGGGTAAAATAGAAACAGATTATTTTGATTTTCGGCAGCCAGCCGGAGTCATCTGAACAGGAGCGAATATACTATGATAGCAGAAAAAATGAAACCTTACGTACAGAATAATTCAGCCATCCGCATGATGTTTGAAGAAGGAAACCGCCTCAGAGCCATCTACGGCGCAGATAAAGTTTATGATTTCAGCCTCGGAAACCCAAGTGTTCCGGCACCGGAGTGTGTAAAGGAAGCCATCATCGATCTGGTAAATGAAGTAGAGCCAACCGTACTTCACGGCTACATGAGCAATGCAGGATTCGAAGATGTACGCCAGACCATTGCAGAATCCCTTAACCGCCGCTTTGGCACTAAATTTGCAGCAAAGAACCTTATCATGACTGTAGGTGCAGCCAGCGGACTGAACGTAATTTTAAAGACAATCCTCAATCCAGAGGAAGAAGTAATCGTTTTTGCACCATACTTCCTGGAATACGGTGCATATGTGCGTAACTTTGACGGCAAACTTGTGGAAATCTCACCGGATACAACCACATTTCAGCCAAATCTTGAAGAATTCGAACAGAAGATCACAGCAAAAACAAGAGCCGTGATCGTAAACACCCCGCACAATCCAACTGGCGTTGTATATTCTGAAGAGACCATCAAGAAACTGGCAGCAATCCTTGAGAAAAAACAGCAGGAATTCGGTAGCGTAATTTACCTGATCTCTGATGAACCGTACAGAGAACTTGCCTATGACGGAGTAAAAGTTCCATACCTGACCAAATACTATGACAACACAATCGTTGGCTATTCCTACAGCAAATCCCTCTCTCTCCCTGGAGAACGTATCGGCTATCTGGTAATCCCGGATGAAGCAGACGGCAGCGAAGAACTCATTACAGCAGCAGCCATCGCCAACCGTACCATCGGATGCGTCAACGCCCCATCCCTGATCCAGAAAGTCATCGCAAAATGCGTAGACGCAGAAGTCGACGTAGCTGCTTACGACAAGAACCGTCTGGCATTATACAACGGTCTGAAAGAATGCGGATTCGAATGTATCAAACCACAGGGTGCATTCTATCTCTTTGTAAAATCCCCGGTAGCAGATGAAAAAGCATTCTGCGAAGCTGGAAAGAAATACAACATCCTCATGGTCCCGGGAAGCTCCTTTGCCTGCCCTGGCTATGTGAGACTGGCTTACTGCGTATCCTACGATACCATTATCAATTCATTGCCTGAGTTTAAAAAACTGGCAGAGGAATTTGGACTGTAAACAAGGTACAAAATGATTCCTGGTGTTATAAAACAGAGTTTGATTATCGCAAAAACCGTAATTTTGTCAAAAAAATGATAAGATTGTTTATGTAGATGTTCCAAATGACTATGCATTGGGTAGTGAATTGAGTTGAAGGCATTATTAGGTTATGAGCAAGTAGCGAATGCAAGTTGCGAATATCCACTTGACTGCGAAAATATCTGACACTGGAATTTCCTCAGTCAGATATATAAAGGTGTAAGATTTGAGAGCATGGCGTAGAATAACTCTGCGCCGTGTTTTTTACTGTCCGATTTATTGTATACAACTTTTGTATATGTTCAGATGTGCTTTTTCGCATACAAGAAAATTTTATGAAAATTGCAAAAAAATGGTGGAAAAAAGAGACAGTATTTTCAACGCTATGGAAAAAATATAATTTTTGAAAAAACAAACATTGTAATAATGCGTCCAACGTGACATAATAAGAATGGAAAAGTAAAAGGCAGGTTAAATTCTTGTTAGAAACAGGTAAAAATAACCTGCTTACATTATGCGCCGATTTCCCGGGATGAGGGTGGAAATTGGTCTGACGACAAAGGAGAAAATGATGGAAATTTTTTCAATGATATTGTCATTATTAAGCGGAGTAGCGTTATTCCTGTTTGGTATGTCATTGATGGGTGACGGCCTGAAGATGGTCGCCGGAAATAAGCTGGAAGCTTTCCTGTATCGAATGACAAACACACCGCTGAAAGGAGTTGCACTTGGAACAGCAGTTACCAGTGTAATCCAGTCATCTTCCGCAACAACTGTAATGGTTATCGGTTTTGTAAACTCCGGTATGATGAAACTGAAACAGGCCATCGGTATTATCATGGGAGCCAACATCGGAACCAGTATTACCGGATGGATCCTCTGCCTTTCCTACATTGACGGAAAGAATGGAATTGCCAAGATCTTATCTACTGCAACAATTTCCGCTGTAGTAGCAATTGCCGGTATTATCATGCGTATGTTCTGCAAACGTTCTGTGCACAAGAACATCGGTAATATCATGCTTGGTTTTGCAATCCTGATGACAGGTATGCAGACAATGAGCGGTGCTGTTTCACCACTGAAAGATAGTCCGACATTCACAAACATGCTGACAATGTTTTCCAACCCGCTGATCGGTATTCTGGTAGGTATCGCATTTACAGCAGTGCTTCAGAGTGCATCTGCAACAGTTGGTGTACTGCAGGCATTATCTGTAACAGGTATCCTGACATTCTCCAGTGCATTTCCGATCGTTCTCGGTATCGGAGTAGGCGCTGCATGTCCAGTCCTGATCTCTGCAATCGGTGCGAATAAAAATGGTAAACGTACAGCGCTTGTTTACCTGATCAACGACTTATTTGGTCTGATCCTCTGGTCCATAATCTTCTATACCGTAAATGCCATTGTACATTTCGGATTTATGGATATGATCATGACACCTGTTTCTATTGCTTTACTGAACACAGTATTCCGTGTGGCAACTGTATGTGTTCTGTTCCCGTTCATACCTAAGATCGAGAAATTGGTATGCTGGCTTGTAAAAGACAGTGCAGAGGAACTGGAAGACGAGGCAGACTTCGATCTTCTGGAAGAACGTCTTCTGAACTACCCGGCACTTGCAATCGGACAGTGCCACCGTGCTATGAGCGGTATGGCAAGGAAACTTCGTAAGAACGTTAACCGTGCCATGAACCTCCTGAATGAATACCAGCAGGATAAATTTGATAAGGTACAGAGAAAAGAGAACCTGATTGATAAATATGAAAGTCGCCTGGGCGACTATCTGATGAAGCTGACAAAGCATGAGATGAACAGTGCCCAGACAAAACAGGCGTCCCTTTATCTCCATACAATCAATGACTTCGAGAGAATCGGTGACCATGCATCCTATATCGCATATATGTCCAGTGAAATGCATGATAATCGAACCAATTTCTCACAGGAAGCCTGGGATGAGCTGAATGTAGTAATGGAAGCAGTTCGTGAGGAGATCAACCTTACCTGCCGCGCGTTCCTCAATGATGATAAGGAAATGGCACAGAGAGTTGCACCTCTTGGAATGGTGATAACCTCTTTATGTAATGAGTTAAAGATGCATCATGTAGAGCGCCTGAGCAACGGAAATTGCGGACTGGAAGAGGGAACTGTTTATACAGACATTCTCAACAGCTTCAACCGTATCGCTGCACATTGTGCAAGCGCAATGGTAGCCCTGCTCAAGAGTGGAGACGAGAATCCGGATATGCATATTCATGATTCTAAGATTTATCCGTCTGACAGTGTAGAATATTATACATACTTCAAGGAATATCGCCAGAAGTATGAGATCGTAAAGAATGAAGAACACATGCGAAGCATGGAACCGGAAGAAGTGGAATAATATCTTTATACTACAGGAAAATAAATATATCTGATATAATGACAGCAGATAATCTGGAAACGGAGGTCTGCTGTTTTTTAGTTGCTATATTGCTAAAACAGCTTATCGCAGGTGTAAGATGCTTGCAGGCAGAAAATTTCTGTAGACATAATACCCAGCACCTTAAAAGGAGGAAATGAACTATGCTATTCAATAACAGAACAGTCTATCTTGGTGCATCCAGAGACAAATATGAGCAGTTTTGCAAGGCATTAGATGCAGAAAAGATTAAATACAAAACCAACAGAATCAACCACGAAGAAAAAATGACAGCCCCAGGCCGGGGAACCACCCGCAGTATGGGTGGAAATCTTGGAACAGATAAGACATTGTACGAAATTCTGGTTGGAGAGAAAGATTACGATAATGCAATGGGAATTTTGAAAGCATTAAAGTAAGACGGAATTTAAGGAGGGAAATAATGTCAGTAACAATTATTTTGGCAATTATTATTCTGGCTATTTATATTGCTATGCTGATTATAAGGCAGAAGAATAAAAGCAGTGCGAAGGTTTATGGGACACTGCTTATAATTCAGGGAGTTTTGTGGAGTTTGGTACTGGGTAATAATTGGACAGATAGCGATACGGTATATAGGGTTGTTTATATTGTGATGATCCTCATATCATTTATATCAGGAATTCAAGTGTTATCCAAACGTAAGTGATGAAATTTGATTTCTTGTGGAGGATAATGGGACTTTATATTTCAAAATGCAGATACAGTCATCCTAAAATGTAGTTGTGAATGACTTAGAAAGAGAAAAATATAATTACAGTCATCTCAAAAAACGACTATGGGTGACCTAAACTAAGAAAAGTGAAATTAAAGGTCATCGAAAGAAACGATTAGGAATGACCTAAATCAAGAAAAGTAAGCTTAAGGTCATCGGAAGAAACGACCAGAAATGACCTAAACCAAGAAAAATAAAATTGCAGTCATCGAAAGAAAACATTATAAATGACTTAGAATAAGAAAAGCATGATTACAGTCAAGCCAGAATAGAATTATGATTGACTTAAAGCGAAAAAACAAAATTACAGTCAATTCTACCAGCGGTAGGGTGACTTTTCCCATGGTCTATGACATAATCAAAGTAAAAAAGTACAAGAAAGACATACAAGGGAGGGCACACTATGGTAGACATACAGAAAGTCGGAGCATTCATTGCACAGTGCCGCAAAGAACATAACTGGACACAGAAAGAGCTGGGTGAGAAATTGGGAGTTACAGACAAGGCTATCTCAAAATGGGAAAACGGAAGATCATTCCCTGATATCACTCTCCTTGAATCCTTATGTGAAACATTTGACATCACCGTCAGCGAACTTCTGTCTGGAAAGAAAATAGAACCAAAAGATTATAAAAGAGAAACTGAACGCCTGCTGATTCAGTCCATTGGCGAGAAACGCCTGAGAGGATTTCAGATAGGAATTTACTTTCTGGGGCTGGTAACGATTATATTGGGAGGCATTGGCTTCGGTATCTGGGGCACTCATATTTCATGGAAGATAGGTCAGGTACCCATGAAATGGATTTTGCTTGCAGCAGCCCTGATCATTTTTGGCGTCATGGCATACTTCGACCGAAATCTGCCAGGGAAAAATTACCGCAGTTCCATTATATGGCTTGAGTGTATTGTCGAAGCATTTACTTTAGCCTGCATTTTTGGAAATTCCATAATCAGTTTCTGGGATATTGATAATATGACAGAGAGCATAGTCTTTATTCTGATCATAGCTGTACTTATGGTCTGTACATTTGCTGCACGTATAATCGTAGCCCGCACAAACCGGGAAGAATATGAGATGCAAAAAAATGCAGATAAAGATGAAACTGAACAGTGAAAAGAAGAATTTGTTACATAAAGCAGACAGGCAGAACATGTCTGTCTGTTGCATAACTGGAAAAATATATAGAAAGCAAAAGTACGAAATCAAAACAGAAATAGACTGTAGAAGCAGTTGGGCAGATGGTTTCAAGCGTATAAAGTGCAGAGTTATTTAACATTTTTGATGTCATATTTATATAGTCGAAGAAGTATGCAAAAAGGTGTGCAAGATAGCGTGCAAGAAAGTACGCAAGTTAATACGCAAGATAGCGAATCAATGTGGGAGGGTTGCTATGAAGAAAAAGAATATAATAGCAGCAATTGTTGTGATTATTTTCACTGCCTTGAATGGTACAATGCTGTTTTACAATTACAGATTGACTACAGCTAAAAAAGACAATCAGTCTTATCTGGTACTTGAGGATGAACGCAGTCAAAATAAAAATACAAACATGCAAGTCTGGGATCTTAAAGATACTGAAACAAACTGGCAATTAACAGAACAGGATAAAGTTCATGCAATGCGCGGACGGGTAGAAAGAATAGAAGAAAATGATAAAACTTCAGCAGTTATCTGGAATGGAGAAGCTGAATACTCTGTAGAAATAAAGGCAGAAGATCAGATTCAGAAAGGGGATGAACTGGTTGTTTTCTATTCAGAACGGGATTCCAAATTAATTTCTCCGGGAACGTTTGCGCATCAATATGGATATGTGAAGATTAAATAGATCTTAGAGGCAAATCTAATAATTATTATAATCATTTTATGATAATTATTAGAATGTAATATATTAATTTGCTTAGAATGTCTATGATTTTAGCAGAATGAGTCTGCAAATTCTAAAAATATTTTGAACATCTTAATAATTGAGACAATTAAAAATGATTAGAAATGATTAGAATCATTGTTAGATTGTTAAATTAACAATAGTATATACCAAAAACTGGAAGTCAGCCTTCAAAAGCTCCCTGCCAGTTTTTTTCTGCTCAAAATATAGTTGACAAATCACAACTCAGGTGATACGGTTAATTACACAAGTAATGAACCAAATAACTAACCTAAACAATAGACAGCCTGAATCCAGAAGTAGTTAACGGCACAAAATGGTTCATTTTATTCCAATCATCAAGAAACAACAAAAAAGGAGGCGCCCCATTTGAATGAGATCCTGACTCAGGAGAAGTCCATCTATATCCAGATCAAAGAAATGATAGAGAGTGACATTCTCCGTGACATACTCCTGGAAGAGGAGCGTGTGCCCAGTACAAATGAACTGGCGAAGTTATATGCTATCAACCCTGCTACAGCAGCCAAAGGAGTCAACCTGCTGGTAGACGAGGGGATTTTGTACAAGAAACGTGGAATTGGCATGTTTGTAGCAGAAGGAGCGAAAGAACAGATCATGAAAAAAAAGAAAGAGCATTTCTACGATGACTACATCAGGAGTCTCCTGGCAGAAGCCAGAAATTTAGGAATTACGAAGCAGGAGCTGATCAGCATGATTGAGGAATCCGCAGAAGGAGGAAGAGAAGATGAGTAAATTAACAGCACAGGCATTAACCAAATCTTATGGAAAAAAAGAGGTTCTGCATAACATCGACCTTACACTGGAAAACGAAAAAATCTATGGCCTGATCGGGAGAAACGGCGCCGGCAAAACAACTCTCCTTTCCATCCTGACAGCTCAGAATCCTGCCACAGCCGGAACCATCACTCTGGACGGACAGCCGGTATGGGAGAACCCGGAAGTGCTCAGACAGCTCTGCTTTTCCAGAGAACTGACTGCATCTAATGGAAGCGGGCTGGCAGCAATGAAGATCAAAGAATATCTGAAAATCGCCTCCACTTTTTATCCATACTGGGACAAAGAAATGGCAGACAGTCTGGTGCAGAAATTCCATCTGGATATCAAACAGAAGCTTGGAAAAATCTCCAAAGGTATGCTTTCCATGGTAACGATCGTCACAGCCATGGCAAGCAAAGCTCCATTTACATTTCTGGATGAGCCGGTAGCAGGCCTGGATGTGGTAGCCAGAGAGCAGTTTTATCAGATCCTTCTGGATGAATACACAGAAACAGGAAGAACCTTTGTTATCTCCACACATATCATCGAAGAGGCTTCGGACATTTTCGAAGAAGTGATCATTGTAGACAAGGGGAAAATCCTCCTGAAAGAAAACACTCAGGAACTTCTGGACAGAGCATACCATATCAGTGGCCACGAAGACCTGGTAAAAGCAGCCAGACAGCAGGCGCAGATCTACCACGAAGAACATATCGGAAAAAGCATGGGAGCAACCGTACTTCTGCAGCCGGGACAAGAATTGGAAGCGTCAGTGGAGCTTCGTATACAGAAACCAAATCTTCAGAAACTCTTTGTAGCACTTTGTGGAGAGGAGTAAGTTTGAATGAAGAATATAGAAAAATTGAAAGATAGCAAGAACGCTAATGAATGCGTTGGTAATGATAATAGATGTGATAACAGTAATAATTGGGAAGTGAACAGGGGCGACGAAGATGGTAACAGGAGCAGTATAAATAACAATATGAACAGAAAAATCTTCAAATACTGGCAGGAAGCTGTCGGTACATGGCTTTTGATCAGCATTGGAATCGGTACACTCTGGTATTTGTTCAAAATATTCGGATTAAACGATTCTACAGATAGAACAGCGGCATCTTTTATGGGAATTTTTTATCCATGTTTTATTTACATTGCAGGTATTATACTGATTTTTGCATGCGGTATAGGTCTGTTTATAGTTTACCTGCCGGTTATGCTTTCCATGAATGTGACCAGACAAAGTGCTGTTCGCCAGATTGCAGTTATGCTGGCAGAGATGAGTATAGCTATCTGCCTGGTAATCGGGATTATATGGAAGATAGAAGAAATCGTCAGCGGGGAAGAGATAGAAATGTTTTCGGCTATATGGGTGATGTTTGGTATTCTTCTTATGGTATGCGCAGTTACAATGGCTGCAGGTGCAGTCGGTGTAAAATGGGGCGGAAAAGTATTGGTTCTGATTATGATTATCGTTGGTGTCTTAGTGGGAGCAACCGCCGGAGCATTGACCGCAATGAACTTTAAAGATTTAGATTGGATAAGTCTCCGTATCATCAGAATAGACAGAATTTTTGCAACAATTTCCACAAATGTGAAATGGGTATCTGCCGGGATAATCATCTTCATTTTGGCATATTTCTTTGCAAGAAAGCTGACATGCAGACTGGAAGTACGATAGGAGGACGATCAATTATGCTGGAAGCAGTAAAACGACAATTAAAAATGACATATGATCATGCAATACTCAGTTATGCAATGAGTATTCTGGGGTTCCTTGCAGCAATGATAATGTGGATTGTGATGAGAGGTGTACTAAGAGAAGAAGCGCAGTATGTTCCATTGGGAACGGTCATGGCATTGGTACTATGCGGAATCTGTATTCTTTTTTCACAGATCTTTCAGACGAAACTGTTATTTAATCTGGAAATCTCAATGGGAAGTACCAGAAGAACATTCTTCTTATCCTATCTGTTGGTACAGGCATTGTACAATGCAGGAAACTATATTCTTCTGGTTCTTCTGGTACTGCTGGAAAAGAAAATCAGGCCATTCCTGGTAGCTCGTAATGTTGCAGCCGGAAAGAAAGCAGAACTCATCTGGTCATGGACAATACGATATGGGTTTCCGGCACTGTTGGTATTTACGATCATATCCATTCTGTTTGGAACATTGTGGATGTATTTTGGAAAAGTGGCCGGAGTGATTTTGTGGACCTTATGGATGGCACTTTGCCTCGGCGGTCCGAATATCGCTGATGCGGTAACAGATGCACCTAATTCTATTCTTGGAAGAATCGGTCTCGGAATCGCAGGTATTGTCAGTTTCTTCTCAGGAGCGATTGGAATCATTACGGGAATCATCATTCTTGCAGTTGTATTTGCAGCGATTTATTATATGATACAAAGACAGGCAGTACAATTTTAACTGAAAGAAGTCCTCTGACTGCCAGATATACCGGCAGCCAGAGGACTTCAGTTTTTAGAGTTTTAACGTTATATTTTACTTAAAGGAAAAGGTGCTTATGCAATAAATTTATTTTGCTTCTTTTTTCTCTTCAGCTTTCTTGAATTCCGGAACATTTCCCTCTCCATAGTAAGCTTTCAGATAAATCTCTTTCAGTTCAGACATTAATGGATATCTCGGGTTAGCACCAGTACACTGGTCATTGAATGCCTGTTCGGTCATTTCATCCAGAGTATCAAGGAAGTATTTCTCATCTACGCCATACTCTTTGATTGTATGTTTAATCTCGATAGTATCCATCAGTTCCTGCAGTTTCTGGAGAAGTTTCTCGAATACTTCGCTGTCGTTTTTGCCTGTCAGACCTACAGAACGGCCAATCTCAGCGTAACGAGCCAGTGTATGCGGATACTGATACTGAGGGAATGTACCCATCTTAGCCGGAACTTCAGCTGCATTGTAGCGCAGAACATGAAGCAGAACCAGAGCATTTGCAATACCATGTGGAATATGATGGAAAGCACCCAACTTATGAGCAAGAGAGTGGTTTACACCAAGGAATGCATTTGCGAAGGCCATACCAGCCATGCAGGAAGCATTTGCCATATGCTGTCTTGCTTCTACATCAGAACCATCTTTATATGCACGCGGCAGATACTCAAATACAAGTTTAATTGCATTTAATGCAAGACCATCTGTATAATCGGAAGCCATCATGGAAGCATAAGCCTCAAGTGCATGAGTCATAACGTCGATACCGGAAGCACAGGTCAGTCCTTTTGGTGCGCTCATCATATTGTCAGTATCAACGATAGCCATATCAGGCATTAATTCATAGTCTGCCAGAGGCCATTTGATACCAGTAGTTTTATCAGTGATAATAGCAAATGGTGTTACTTCAGAACCTGTACCGGAAGATGTAGGAACAGCTACGAAGTAAGCTTTTTTACCCATATGTGGGAATGTAAAGATTCGCTTACGGATATCCATGAAGTCCATAGCCATGTCATCGAAATTAGCGTCTGGATTTTCATAGAGAACCCACATGATCTTGCCGGCATCCATTGCGGAACCACCGCCCATTGCGATAATACAGTCAGGCTCGAACATTCTCATTGCAGCAGCACCAGCTCTTGCAGAAGCGAGGGATGGATCTGGTTCTACATCGTAGAAGCATGTATGTACGATGCCCATCTGGTCTAATTTATCTTCAATCTTCTTAGTATATCCATTCTTATAAAGGAAAGAGTCTGTTACGATAAAGCAGCGTTTCTTGTGCATAACAGTGCCAAGCTCATCCAGAGCAACCGGCAGGCAGCCTTTTTTGAAATAAACTTTTTCCGGTGTTCTAATCCAGAGCATATTTTCTCTCCTTTCAGCAACGGTCTTGATGTTAATGAGATGTTTTACACCTACGTTCTCAGATACGGAGTTGCCACCCCAGGAACCGCAGCCCAGAGTCAGGGACGGAACAAGTTTGAAGTTGTAAAGGTCGCCGATACCGCCCTGAGAAGATGGAGTATTGATGAGGATACGGCAGGTCTTCATAGCTGCTGCGTGTTTTTCCATCTTTTCCTTCTCTCTTGTGTCAATGTAGAGAGCGGAGGTATGTCCATAACCGCCGTCAGCTACAAGCTGTTCAGCTTTGGCAATCGCTTCGTCAAAAGTTTTGGCCTTGTACATGGCAAGTACAGGGGAAAGCTTCTCATGTGCGAATTCTTCGCTGATGTCTACAGATTCAACTTCACCGATCAGAATCTTTGTCTCAGGAGGAACTGCAACACCGGCCATCTCAGCGATAGTGGCAGCTTTCTGACCTACGATCTTTGCATTCAATGCGCCATTGATGAGGATAGTTTTTCTTACTTTCTCTAATTCATCCGGTTTCAGGAAGTAACATCCTCTGTAAAGGAATTCTTCTTTTACTTTCTTATAAATGCTCTCAAGAACAGTTACAGACTGTTCGGAAGCACATATCATACCATTGTCAAAGGTCTTGGAATGGATGATGGAGTTAACTGCCAGACGGATATCTGCACTGTCATCAATGATAACAGGAGTATTTCCGGGACCTACACCTAAAGCAGGTTTTCCGGAAGAATAGGCCGCCTTAACCATTCCGGGACCACCTGTGGCAAGGATGATGTCTGCTTCGCGCATAACCTGATTTGTCAGATCAAGACTTGGAACATCAATCCATCCGATGATTCCCTCCGGTGCGCCAGCTTCTACAGCAGCCTCCAGAACAACCTTTGCTGCATCAATGGTACATTTCTTTGCACGGGGATGAGGACTGATGATGATCGCATTACGTGTTTTCAGCGCAATCAGAGTTTTGAAGATTGCAGTAGATGTCGGGTTAGTTGTAGGAATAACTGCAGCGATCAGACCGATCGGTTCAGCGATTTTCTTAATACCGTAAGCAGTGTCTTCTTCAATCACACCGCAGGTTCTGGTATTCTTATATGCGTTGTATACATATTCGGCTGCGTAATGGTTCTTGATAACCTTATCTTCTACAATACCCATTCCTGTTTCCTCAACAGCATCTTTAGCAAGCGGGATACGTGCTTTGTCAGCAGCAGTAGCGGCAGCTTTAAAAATCTTATCTACCTGCTCCTGGGTAAATGTTGCGAAAATCTTCTGTGCCTCTTTCATGGCTGCAATCTTTGCAGTAAGGGCTTCAGGGGTGTCGATGATGGTTGGGATAGTGTTCTCTTTTTTTGCCATTTGGGAATCCTCCTGTTTGTGTTTTCGTTAAAAGTATTTACCGTGACCTGTTATGTTTTTATTATATAAATAAACTGATTATTCGGTCAACAGTAACATTAATATGAGCATAACGAAATATTATGGTGAAAATTGTGCATAATCACGTAAATAATGTGAATAAAATATCAATTGTCAGAATATATGAGAAAAATTTAACAAGACCGACAAGACACTGACGACCATTAAAAATCTTCTGTTGGCAACTGAGAGAAAGTTAAAAAAATAACGTTAATAAATTAACAACCTCGATAACGCTATTATATGGCTTCGTTAATCATTTGTCAATCTCTAAATACATAAAATAGTTAACAAATACTAACTTACGATTTTGTGAAAATATAACAATATAATTTGTCGAAAAATTTTTAATGAAAAGAAAATAGTTATCTAATATGATAATTTCATGAATATATAGAAAAGTTTGAAGGATGTATGTATATGAGCAGTAAGGCATGAATTTTGTTTAAATGAATAAAACACAAAAAGCTTAAAAATGAGAACTTTTAAGAGAGAACATAACAAACTCAGACCGAGATATAAAGCAATTATTAGAAGATAGTAGATTATAAAGAAAAAATAACTCAAAAAATATAATACTTATGAATAGGTCAGTTTCCAGCTTCGGAGCACTTATGTTTTTCCATGCATTTGCAGGAGTCTTAGAAAAACTTAGCCCCGCGAAATCTGCGTTATTCAGAAAAATGCAACTTTCTGAGCCGACAGGCGAGTTTTGCATTTTTCTGAATGCTTTTAGTAGATTCCGCGGGGCTTAGCTTTTCTTAGGCTCCGAAACCGCATGGAAAAACATAAGTGCTCCGAAGCGTCCCCTTATATTTTATTTATCTCAGGCCTTTCTGAAAGCCGCTCTCTTACGTTCTCTGGAATCCAGCAGTCTCTTACGGATACGGAGAGACTCTGGTGTAACCTCCAGCAGCTCATCCTGGTCGATGAAGTCAATTGCCTGCTCCAGACTCAGAACTCTAGGCGGAGTTAATTTCAGTGCATCGTCAGCAGAAGAAGAACGTGTATTGGTCAGATGTTTTGTTTTGCATACGTTCAGCTCAATATCTTCAGCTTTACCATTCTGTCCGATAACCATACCGCTGTAAACTTTAGCGCCAGGTCCGATAAACAGAGTACCACGTTCCTGAGCTGCGAACAGACCATAAGTAACAGCTTCGCCAGCCTCAAATGCGATCAGAGATCCCTGTTTTCTGTACTGGAAATCTCCCTTATAAGGTGCATAACCGTCAAACATGGTATTGATGATACCAGTACCCTTGGTGGATGTAAGGAACTCGCCACGGAATCCGATCAGTCCACGGGAAGGAATGTGGAACTCCAGACGTACAGTGCCGTCACTGGCAGTACTCATACCCTGCAGCTCACCTTTACGCTCGCTCAGTTTCTGGATTACAGTACCGGAAAATTCTTCCGGAACATCTACATAAGCGATTTCCATAGGCTCAAGCTTCTTGCCGCGTTCGTCTGTCTTATACAGAACCTCTGGTTTACTTACTGCGAATTCATAACCTTCACGTCTCATGTTCTCGATCAGAACAGACAGATGAAGTTCTCCACGTCCGGAAACTTTAAAGGCTTCTGTTGTCTCAGTATCTTCTACACGAAGGCTGACGTCTGTATTCAGCTCACGGTAGAGACGGTCACGAAGATGACGGGAGGTAATATATTTACCTTCCTGGCCAGCCAGCGGACTGTCATTTACGATGAAGTTCATGGCAATGGTAGGTTCGGAAATCTTCTGGAAAGGAATAGCCTCCGGATTATCTCCTGCGCAGAGAGTATCACCGATATGGATATCTGCGATACCGGAAATAGCAACGATAGAACCAATGTTGGCTTCCTTCACTTCAACTTTGTTCAGACCGTCAAACTCATAGAGCTTGCTGATCTTAACTTTCTTGCGTTTATCCAGATCATGATGGTTTAACAGAGTCAGTTCCTGGTTAACAGCGATTTTACCATTCTCAACTTTACCTACACCGATACGTCCAACATATTCGTTGTAATCAATTGTGCTGATCAAAACCTGAGTATCTGCATCCGGATCTCCTTCAGGAGCTGGGATATATTTCAGAATTGCATCGAATAATGGAGCCATATCCTTAGGAGTATCATTTAAGTCGATCACAGCATGTCCTGCTTTTGCAGAAGCATACAGGAACGGACAGTCAAGCTGCTCATCAGAAGCACCAAGATCCATAAGAAGTTCCAGAACTTCATCTACAACTTCGTCAGGACGGGCTTCCGGACGGTCGATCTTGTTGATACATACGATTACATGAAGATCAAGTTCCAGTGCTTTCTTAAGAACGAACTTGGTCTGAGGCATAGCACCCTCGAAAGCATCAACGAGAAGAATAACTCCATCTACCATCTTAAGTACACGTTCTACTTCGCCACCGAAATCAGCATGTCCTGGTGTGTCGATGATGTTGATCTTTGTGCCTTTGTAATGAATAGCAGTGTTTTTGGATAAAATAGTGATACCACGTTCACGCTCGATATCATTGGAGTCCATGACACGTTCCTGAACTTCCTGGTTCTCACGGAATACACCGCTCTGTTTCAGAAGCTGGTCAACCAGAGTAGTTTTACCGTGGTCAACGTGTGCGATGATGGCTACGTTACGGACGTCTTCACGTTTTGTTCTCATAAAATGATTTCCTTTCCTCTTTAAGTTTGAATTGATTATTTACAGTTCACAGTTACCTGCAGATTGTTCCACTGTAAAATAGATACCGGAATAATGCAGGTGTATTTGTTCCTATTATATGTGATTTTTCTTTTGATTAGTTACCCGAATTTTCAGTTTACCACATTTTTACCAGATTACAAGGTGTTGAAATAAATTTTTTTATTTTTTAAATTCTGGTTCTAAACGAGAAAGCCTGTACATAACCTTATAAAGAACAATACAAGGCACACTAGAGCATACGCAGAAAACAAAAAAGCAGCAGAGGATATTCACGGTCAGTGCTGTGGCGTTTTCAGGGCGAAGGTGCTCTACGAGGAAGGAGAACCACATTATGGCAGATAAAATTATTGAAAACAATCAGGTATCTATGATGGGAAAAATTGCAGCAGGCTTCACATTCAGTCATCAGGTTTTTGGTGAAGGCTTCTATATGACAGAACTTCTGGTCAAGAGGCTCAGTGATTCGGAAGACAGGATTCCCGTGATGGTCTCAGAACGGCTGGTGGACGTAACACAGGATTATATAGGAGAATATGTAGAAATCCATGGTCAGTTTCGATCCTATAATCGTCATGAAGAGAAGCATAATCGTCTTGTGCTCTCAGTATTTACCAGGGAATTGAAATTTGTGGAAGAAGAGGACGAGACCGTTCCGGTAAATCAGATTTTTCTTGACGGATTTATCTGTAAACCACCGGTGTACCGTAAGACTCCGCTTGGAAGAGAAATTGCGGATGTACTTCTGGCAGTAAATCGCCCATATGGAAAGTCAGACTACATACCATGCATCTGCTGGGGCAGAAACGCCCGCTATGCATCCGCTTTTGAAGTAGGAGGTCACGTATTGATCTGGGGACGCATCCAGAGCAGAGAATATATGAAACGGATCGGTGAGAATGAAACAGAGAAAAGGGTTGCTTATGAAGTTTCTGTAAGTAAGCTGGAATATATGGAATAATAAGTACAGCAGGCAACATTATTAATTACTTGCAATTCTTCATAAACTGCGGTAATATAAGCGTATTCAGATGAAAACAGGATACTGTTTATCATGTCTATAATGACACAAAAAAGAAGGTTACTGTTCACTTCGTTCTCAGTAACACGCTTTGCAATGCACAGGATTTATGATGATCACATAAGTCTGTGTCATATGCCGCGGACATTTGGTGTATTTATACCCAAATGTCTTGTGGGATAATAGTGTGTGAACAGTAACGAAAGAATATACAATTTCAACAGCGATAAGAGGAATTGTTTGTTATGAAAAAAGAATTTACAGAGGTTTATTGCGGTGGAGGAAAAGGTAAAACAACATTGGCCATTGGCCAGTGCCTGAGAGCTTCCGCCCAGGGTAAAAGCGTCATTATTATTCAGTTTCTGAAAGGAAGAGAACGCAGAGAGTTGGATTTTCTGGAAGAACTGGATAATCTGGATATCAAAATATTCCGTTTTGAAAAACATGATGAGTGTTATGAGGAGTTGAATGAGCAGGAGAAAGCAGAAGAGAAGACTAACATTCTTAATGCTTTAAATTTTGCACGTAAGGTGATAGCAACGCAGGAGTGCGATTTTCTGCTTCTGGATGAGATTCTCGGACTTCTGGATTATGGGATCACTACCGAAGAAGTAATCGGTGATATTCTCAAGATGAAAGATGAGAGTATGCACATTTTGCTTACAGGACGGACGTTACCTGACAGCCTGCGTAAATATGCAGACAGCATAACTACACTGACAACAGAGAATTTATAGGTTGCCTGACACAGAGTGGGCAGGAACCTGTATAGAAGCTACAGAAGAATAAAGGAGGAGAGCAAATGGCAATTTTTAAAGGTGCAGGTGTTGCAATCGTAACCCCTATGTATGAAGATGGTAAGGTTAATTATGATAAACTGGAGGAGCTCCTTGAGTATCAGATTGCAAACAGTACAGACGCGATCATCATTTGCGGAACAACAGGAGAATCATCTACAATGACACACGGAGAGCATCTTAAGACAATTAAGTTTGCAATCGATAAAGTAAACAAACGTGTTCCAGTCATTGCAGGTACAGGCTCCAATTGTACAGAAACTGCAATCATGATGTCAAAAGAAGCTGCCTCTTACGGCGCAGATGCACTTCTGGTCGTAACTCCATATTATAACAAGGCAACTCAGAAGGGACTTATTGCTCATTATACAGCAATCGCAGAAGCAGTTCCGGAAACACCGATCATTATGTACAATGTTCCGAGCCGTACAGGATGTAACATTCAGCCGGCAACAGCAGTAGCTTTGGCTAAGAATGTTAAAAATATCGTTGGTATCAAGGCAGCCAGCGGAGATCTTTCTCAGATTGCAACAATGATGTCAATGGCAGACGGTGCTATCGAACTGTATTCCGGAAATGACGATCAGGTACTTCCGATTCTTTCACTTGGCGGACTTGGAGTAATTTCTGTACTTTCTAATGTTGCTCCGAAAGAAACTCATGATATGGTCATGAAATTCTTAGAGGGTGATACAAAGGGGGCAGCAGAGATTCAGTTAAAAGCAATCCCGTTGATCCACGCACTGTTCAGCGAAGTAAATCCAATTCCGGTTAAATCAGCTCTGAACCTTATGGGATGGGAAGTAGGACCTCTTCGTATGCCATTATCCGAAATGGAAGAAGCAAACAAGGAGAAACTTGCAGCAGAACTGAAGAATTTTGGAATCAAACTTGCGTAATTCTGGATTGAGAGGGAAATACAAATGGTAAAGATTATTATGCATGGCTGCAATGGTCATATGGGTCAGGTAATTTCCGGACTAGTTGAGAAAGATCCGGATGCTGAGATCGTAGCAGGTATTGATGTAGCAGATCAGGGAAAGAACAGTTACCCTGTATATACAAATATGGAAGAATGTCAGGTAGAGGCAGATGCCCTTATTGATTTTTCTTCTGCAAAAGCGACAGATGCACTTCTTGCTTACTGCGAGAAACGCCAGCTTCCGGTTGTATTATGTACAACAGGTTTGAGTGAAGAGCAGCTTGCAAAGGTTGAAGAGGTTTCTAAGAATGTTGCAGTTCTGAAATCAGCAAATATGTCTCTTGGAATTAATACATTAATGAAACTGCTCCAGGATGCGGCAAAGGTTCTGGCAACAGCTGGATTTGATATGGAAATTGTTGAGAAACATCACAGACTGAAACTGGATGCTCCAAGCGGAACAGCTCTGGCGCTGGCAGACAGTATCAACGAAGCAATGGATAACCAGTATCATTATACTTATGACCGCAGTCAGAGACGTGAGATGCGTGATGATAAGGAAATCGGCATTTCAGCAGTTCGCGGCGGAACAATCGTCGGAGAACATGAAGTGATTTTTGCAGGTCCTGACGAGGTAATTGAATTCAAACATACTGCATATTCAAAAGCTGTATTTGGAAAAGGTGCTATCGAAGCTGCAAAATTCCTTGCAGGCAAACCAGCAGGAAGATATGACATGAGCGATGTCATCAGTGCGAAATAATAAAAAAGTAAAATATAGTATAGAAAAGAAGTGTACCCGGTAATTCGGTACACTTCTTTTTTGTATCAGAAATTTCTTCTGCAAATTTTTTCCAGAATAGTATTGTTTTTTATGCACATATTAAAATTACAATGATAAGAGATAAAACAGTTATATATCTTGTGATTTGCAGCTGTTTTAGATCTCGATATCATAAGACATAAAAATCATAATATAATAAAGCGGAGGGATTCTGCCGCATGAACGGGCGGACTGCTTTCCGGGAACAGGAGACGAATATGAGAAAAAAAGCAAAAAAAATTCTTGCGAGTGCGGCACTTATTATGTCCTTATGTATGTTTACTGCATGTGGAAACACCAATAATGCAGCAGATGAAGTGGACACAACAGAAGATGAAAACATTACTGATGAGAATGATATGAATGATACTGATAATAACACAGCAGATGATAATACTGCCAATAATACAGAGCAAGACAGAGAAAACAATACGAATACACGTAATAATGATGAAATTTCTACAGATAACGGAACAGTAGTTGAGGATAATAATGGAACTGGAAATGGAGCAGCAGAGGATGGTATGACTGATAACGCAGCTGATGTTGAAGCAGGAGACAATGATAATGGAACTGTTTCCGGGGCACTCGGAAATGGAGTCAGAGATCTCGGGGATGGTGTTGGAAATGCAGTAGAAGATGTGGGCGATGCTATTGGAAATGCCGCAGAAGGGCGATAAAAAATAATTCAGAGAGACTGTTGCAGAAGGAAACTTACAGATGCAGCAGTCTCTGAACTTTTTTTTCTATAATTTATTTATAGCGATTTCGTAACTTTTCCGGAAATTTTGAAAGTCAAATATAAAAAACAGGACATATAGAATAATTTATGGTATTATCGTAGTAAAGTTGAAAAGCTTTTGCGGAAAGTATACGCTTATCTGCCGGATATTAGGCAGACAGAAATTTTTATAAAAATAATAGAACACATACGGAGGTTAGATAGTATGAAATTCAGACCATGCATTGATATACATAATGGAAAAGTGAAACAGATCGTAGGAGGCAGTCTTACAGATGTAAAAGATCAGGCAGAGGAGAATTTTGTGTCTGAACAGGATGCTTCTTTTTATGCTGATTTGTATAAAAAAGCCGGGATAAAGGGAGGACATGTGATTCTGTTGAACGGTCAGGACTCTCCTTATTATGAAGCAACGAAAGCACAGGCACTTCTTGCACTTCATGCATATCCTAAAGGTCTTCAGATCGGCGGTGGTGTAAATCCGGATAATGCACAGGAATATCTGGAGGCCGGGGCAAGTCATGTGATCATAACATCTTATGTATTTAAAGACGGCAGAATTTCATGGGAAAATTTGAACAGAATGAAAGAAACAGCAGGAAAAGAGAATCTTGTACTTGATCTCAGCTGTCGTAAAAAAGACGGTAATTATTATATTGTAACAGACCGCTGGCAAAAATTTACAGATGTTCAGGTGACGTTGGATGTTATGAAAGAACTGGAAAATTACTGTGATGAATTTCTGGTTCATGCAGTAGATGTAGAAGGTAAAGCTCATGGAGTAGAGACTGAGCTGGCAGCTCTGCTTGGAGAGTATAATGGAAATCCTGTTACATACGCAGGCGGAGTTGGGTCTATGGCAGATATTGAAGATTTGCATAAGTATGGAAAAAACAGACTGGATGTTACAGTAGGAAGTGCTCTGGATCTTTTCGGCGGTTGCATTCCTTTTGCGGAGCTGATCAAGCTTTAGGAAACACGATCATGCATGAGTATAAACGCGCTATGGCTTCATAAGTTGCCTAAATGAGTGGAAATATATACAAATTTCGGTATAATAGGACAAGAACTTCCGGGTTATTGATAAAGTAAACAGAAAAAATGTGAAATTTTAATAAAATAGTGTTAAAATTCCAAAAGGTGTGTTATAATAGATTCATCAAACAGCAAAGGGGATGGAAGCATGAAATTTATCATCAGCGGAAAAAATATTACAGTTACAGAAGGGCTTAAGACAGCAGTCCAGGACAAGCTCAGTAAACTGGAAAGGTATTTCACTCCTGACACCGAAGTTGTAGTAACTTTAAGTGTTGAAAAAGAAAGACAGAAAATCGAAGTAACAATTCCTGTAAAAGGAAATATCATCCGTTCCGAACAGGTAAGCAATGATATGTATGTATCAATCGATCTGGTTGAGGAAGTCATTGAACGTCAGCTTCGCAAGTACAAAAATAAAATCGTAGATAAACAGCAGGCAGCTGCCAACTTCCAGAAAGCATATCTGGATAAGGACTATGATGAAGACGAGGAAGTTAAAATTATCCGTACTAAGAAATTCGGAATTAAACCAATGTATCCGGAAGATGCATGTGTACAGATGGAACTCCTTGGACATAATTTCTTTGTATTTTACAATGCAGAGACTGAGCAGGTTAATGTAGTTTATAAACGTAAAGGAAATACTTACGGTTTGATTGAACCGGAATTTTAAAACTTATCAGAACATAAAATCATAAAAAGTATTTGTGATAACTAAAAATATCCGTGCAGAACATAATTTTCTGCACGGATATTTTATGCGCTGAGAAAATCGCTCAGCAGTGAAGCGGACTTATTCTGTTAATTCCATTACAATTACTGAAGCTTTTTGATTCGCTGCATAAAAAGCTTGCGAAAATCTGGTTATTATGTATAATAAAGATGAAAAGAATAAAAGTTATTGTTTACAGAGTGAACAGTGATAATAATGAACAACAGGGAGCTTGCGTATCAAGCAGGCTGAGATAGGGATGAATTCCCTGACCTGCAACCTGATTTGGATAATGCCAACGTAGGGAAATAGATGCGTAAGTGTAAGTACAAGCGTAAGTATGAGCAGATATATCAGTCAGGTATATCTGCTTTTTTGTGCCATCAGGACATAAAAACTCTTTGAGCAGGACTTTTCTCTGGATATTTCAGGTGACATTAAAAATAACGAAAAGGAGAAAAATATGAAGTGCGATAAAAAAGATTTACTGCTTTACGCAGTGACAGACAGAAGCTGGTTAAATGGAGAAACGCTTTACAGTCAGGTAGAGAAAGCTCTGGAAGGTGGAGCGACTTTTGTACAGCTTAGAGAGAAACAGCTGGACCATGATACATTTCTTCAGGAAGCAAAAGAACTGAAAGAACTGTGCGCCAAATATCATGTACCGTTTGTTCTGGATGATGACGTGGAACTTGCACTGGAAGTTGGTGCAGATGGTGTTCATGTAGGACAAAATGACATGGAGGCAGGTGATGTCCGGGCAAAACTTGGAGAGGACAAAATTGTAGGAGTTTCTGCCCGAACCGTAGAGCAGGCACTTCTTGCTCAGGAGCGAGGCGCCGATTATCTTGGAGTTGGTGCGGCATTCCCAACCAGTTCTAAAGATGATGCAGCGGAAGTGACTCATGAAACTATAAAAGCAATCTGTGATGCGGTGGATATTCCGGTTATCGCAATTGGCGGTATAACAAAAGATAATGTACAGGAATTATCCGGCTGTGGACTTTGTGGAGTTGCAGTTATCAGTGCTATTTTTGCAAAGCCAGACATTAAGAAGGCAGCAGCAGAACTGAAAGAAGTCACTGAAAAGATGGTGAAGTCACGTTAGAAAAATGATGGAGGACAGTAGAATGAAGACAGCAGTAACAATTGCAGGAAGCGATTCCAGCGGTGGAGCCGGAATTCAGGCAGATATTAAGACAATGATCGCAAATGGAGTATATGCCATGAGCGCAATTACAGCATTGACAGCACAGAATACAACAGGTGTGACTGCGATTATGGAAGTGACACCAGGATTTCTGGGAGAGGAACTGGACAATATTTTTACAGATATTTATCCGGATGCAGTAAAAATCGGAATGGTTTCTTCCGGTGCACTGATTGAAAAGATTGCAGACAAACTGGAAGAATATAAAGCGGAGAATATCGTGGTTGATCCCGTTATGGTGGCAACAAGCGGTGCGAAACTTATCAGTGATGAAGCAATCGGTGTATTAAAACAGCGCCTGCTTCCTATTGCAAGTGTGCTGACTCCGAATATTCCGGAGGCAGAAGTTCTGGCAGAAATGGATATCCATACAGCAGATGATATGATAGAGGCAGCCAGAAAAATCAGTGACAAATATCATTGTGCAGTTCTCTGCAAAGGTGGTCATAAATTAAATGATGCGAATGATCTGCTTTACCGTAATGGTGCTTACCGCTGGTTTGAAGGAAAACGCATTGATAATCCGAATACCCATGGAACCGGATGCACACTTTCCAGTGCTATTGCATCTAATCTTGCAAAAGGATTTGATCTGGATACTTCTGTAGAACGGGCAAAGGATTACATTTCAGGAGCGTTGGCAGCAATGCTGGATCTGGGAAAGGGCAGCGGCCCGATGGATCATGGATTTGCTATCACAGGAAAATATAAGAAAGAAGTCGGGGAGGTATAGATATCATGGAAACAAAACGAACCGGCTTATTTGAAAATGGACTGATCTGGTTTGGCGCAGGTGTTTCAATCGCAGAGATTTTGACCGGAACTTATCTGGCGCCGCTTGGCATGAAAAAAGGGATAGCAGCGATTATTCTGGGACATATTATCGGTTGTCTGATGCTGTTTCTGGCAGGAGTGATCGGTGGAAAAGTCAGAAAAAGTGCAATGGAAACTGTAAAAATGAGTTTTGGACAAAAAGGAAGTGTTCTGTTTGCAGTTTTAAATATGCTTCAGCTTGTGGGCTGGACTGCGATTATGATCTATGACGGAGCACTGGCAGCGGACGGAGTAGTAAATACAGGCCGCTGGATCTGGTGTCTGGTGATTGGAGCTCTTATTATTCTCTGGATTGTTATTGGAATCACAAACCTTGGGAAAATCAACACGGTTGCCATGGCAGCATTATTTATTCTGACCTTGATCCTTTGCAAAGTAATTTTTACCGGAAGCGGTGCGGGAGTACCTTCAGATGACAGCATGACATTCGGTGCAGCAGTAGAACTTGCTGTTGCCATGCCATTGTCCTGGCTTCCGCTGATCAGTGACTACACAAGAGAGGCAAAAGAACCGGTCAAAGCAACTGCAGTCAGTGCAGTTACATACGGCATCGTAAGCTGCTGGATGTATGTGATCGGTATGGGTGCTGCAATTATTACCGGAGAGTATGATATTGCACAGATCATGTTAAAAGCAGGACTTGGAATTGCGGGACTTTTGATCATTGTATTTTCAACAGTTACAACCACATTTTTGGATGCTTATTCCGCAGGAATTTCCAGTGAGACGATTGTAAGTAAATGGGATGGAAAACATGTGGCAATTGTAGTAACTGTTATAGGAACCATTGCTGCAATTGTATATCCGATGGACAATATTACAGATTTTCTGTATCTCATCGGTTCTGTATTTGCACCTATGATAGCGATCCAGATTGCAGACTTTTTCCTGCTGAAGCTGGATAAAAGCAGCCAGGCAGTACATATACCGAATATGATCATCTGGGTGATTGGATTTGTTATATATCGTATTCTTATGAATATTGATATGCCGGTGGGAAATACATTGCCGGATATGGTGATTACGATTATTCTCTGTCTGATCGCAGGGAAGATAATACCGGAAAAAAATTAGTGAAAATATAAAAGTTCAGTCAGGTCTGAAGTATGGAGAATTCCAGTGCTTGAGACCTGGCTGTTTTTAGTTTCACTTTTTTGACGTAGTACCTGAAATATGGTAAAATATTTAGAAAGTCTTGAAGAAAGAAGGAACAGAATGCTATGAGAAAAGCCGGAGTATTAATGCCAGTTTCCGCACTTCCATCCAGAGTGGGCGCAGGAGAACTTGGAGAGTCAGCATTTCACTTTATAGAATTATTAAAAAAGAACTATGTAAAAATATGGCAGATTCTTCCGCTGAACCCGGTGGGTTACGGAAATTCTCCATACCAGCCATACTCATCCTGCGCAGGTGATGAGTTATATATCAGTCTGGATAAGCTTGCAGAAGAAGGACTGCTGAAAGCAGCGCCGGAAGCTTTTTTACAGAATGCTGATAAGGTAGACTATGAATCAGTCCGCCAGTACAGAGAACCGTATCTGAGAGAAGCGTTCGAAACCTTTGAGCAGAAGAATGGTCAGGACGAACCTGCATATAAAGAGTTTGTTTCACAGGACTGGGTATATGAGTATGGTGTATTTCGTGCATTAAAGAAGGCAAATAACGGAGACTGCTGGAATGACTGGGCGGAAGAAGACAGAAACTGGCCGGAGAACAGACATGAATTATCGCCAGAGGTAGAGGCAGAAGCAAAGTATCAGATGTTCCTTCAGTATATTTTTTATATACAGTGGATGAATGTAAAGAATGCTGCGAATGAAGCCGGAATAGAGATTATGGGTGATGTTCCTTTCTATGTAGGGCAGGATTCAGCAGATGTATGGGGAGGAAAGGATAATTTTCTTCTTGATACAGACGGACGCCCGATTTTCATCGCAGGAGTACCACCGGACTATTTCAGTGCTACAGGTCAGAGATGGGGAAATCCGATCTATGACTGGGAGCATATGAAAGAACAGAATTATCAGTTCTGGGTAGACAGAATCGGCTACAGCAATAAATTGTTTGATATCATCAGAATCGATCACTTCCGGGCATTTGACACATACTGGAAGATTCCGGCAACATGCCCTACAGCTATTGACGGTGAATGGATCGAAGCACCGGGGTATGAAGTTATTGATACATTACAGAAAGAAATTCCGGGATTAAATCTGGTAGCAGAGGATCTTGGACTGCTGCGTCCGGAAGTTCTGGTGCTGAAAGACCATTACCATCTGAAAGGTATGAAAATTCTTATCTTCTCTGTGGATACAAGTGGAAAATATGCCCGTGATACTTTCCATGATGTGGAAAATATGATCTTCTATACAGGAACTCATGATAATGATACTATTATGCAGTGGTATAATGGTATGAGCACTGCAGCCAGAAGAAAAATCCGCCGTATGCTGAAGAAAGCGGGGGCATCACATGGCTCTGTAAAAGACAGATTTTTGCAGTACACTATGCAGAACCAGGCAGAGTATGCGATCATTCCGCTGGCAGACATACTGGGACTTGGAAAAGAAGGACACATTAACACACCAGGAACGATCGGTTCCCCTAACTGGGAATGGCATTTACCGGAATTTGTACAGGCTGAGAAGGAACTCAAGAAATTTGGAAAACTGATCGTAGATACGAAACGTATCTGAAACTAATATATTGATAAGCTTCCGACCAATGCTCATTTCTTTTTGAAATTGCAGCAGAGGACTTGGCTGATTTAGTTAAATATCCACAATTTTCTTGGTTTGTTCATGAAAAATTCATTGTTTTCCACACCGGAAAGTGTTAGAATAATTTAGTATTGTGTATAAAGAATCGTTTGTACTGTTCACAGGTAATGTTTTGAGAAGCATGTTGCTGTGATGGACAGTAGCAATGCTTTGTAAAAATGAGATATAAACAGGAGTAAAACCTAATATGAATATGTTTTCAAAAGTATTCGGGACCCGCAGTCAGCGAGAGGTTAAACGTATCATGCCTCTGGTCGAGAAGATTGAGAGCCTGCGCCCGGACATGCAGAAATTAAGCGACGAAGAACTTAAAGGAAAAACAAGGGAGTTTAAGAAACGTCTTGAAGAGGGAGAGACATTGGATGATCTGCTTCCTGAGGCATTTGCGGTTGTACGTGAAGCCGGCAAGCGTGTTCTTGGAATGGAGCATTTCCGTGTACAGCTTATTGGTGGTATTATTCTTCATCAGGGTCGTATCGCAGAGATGAGAACCGGTGAAGGTAAAACACTTGTTGCTACACTTCCGGCATATTTAAATGCGCTGGAGGGCAAAGGTGTGCATATCGTAACAGTCAATGATTACCTGGCTAAACGAGATGCGGAGGAGATGGGACAGATTCATGAGTTCCTTGGCCTGACAGTTGGTGTTGTTTTAAATGACATGAAGCAGGACGAGCGTCGTGCTGCATATAACTGCGACATTACCTATGTTACCAATAATGAACTTGGTTTCGATTATCTGCGTGACAACATGGTTATCTATAAAGAACAGCTGGTACAGAGAGATCTGCACTACTGTATCATTGATGAGGTCGACTCCATTCTGATCGATGAGGCACGTACCCCACTGATCATTTCAGGACAGAGTGGAAAGTCTACTAAATTATACGAGGCCTGCGATATCCTTGCTCAGCAGTTAGAGCGTGGTGAAGCCAGCCATGAGATGACTAAGATGGCAGCTATCATGGGTGAGGAAGTTATCGAGACAGGTGATTTCGTTGTAAATGAGAAAGACAAGATCGTAAACCTTACTGAGCAGGGTGTTCATAAGGTAGAAAACTTCTTCCATATCGAGAACCTGGCAGATCCGGAGAACCTGGAAATCCAGCATAACATCACACTTGCACTTCGTGCCCATAACCTGATGCATAAGGATCAGGATTATGTAGTTAAGGATGATGAGATTCTTATCGTTGACGAGTTTACCGGACGTATTATGCCGGGACGTCGTTATTCCGATGGTCTTCATCAGGCAATTGAAGCAAAAGAGCATGTTAAGATCAAACGTGAGAGCAAGACTCTGGCAACTATCACATTCCAGAACTTCTTCAATAAATATGATAAGAAGGGCGGTATGACCGGTACAGCTATCACAGAGGAGAAAGAGTTCCGTGATATCTATGCAATGGACGTTGTAGAGATTCCGACAAACAGACCGGTAATCCGTGTTGACCATGAAGATGCTGTTTATATGACAAAGAAAGAGAAATTCAATGCAGTTGTCAATGCTGTAGTTGAAGCTCATGCAAAACAGCAGCCGGTACTGGTTGGTACAATTACAATTGAGACTTCCGAACTTATCAGCCGTATGCTGAAGAGACAGGGAATCAAACATAATGTATTGAATGCCAAGTTCCATGAACTTGAGGCTGAGATCGTAGCACAGGCAGGTCAGGCAGGAGCGGTTACTATTGCTACTAACATGGCAGGTCGTGGTACTGATATTAAGCTGGATGATGTATCCAGAGAAGCTGGTGGTCTGATGATCATTGGTACAGAGCGTCATGAGTCCAGACGTATTGATAATCAGCTTCGTGGACGTTCCGGTCGTCAGGGTGATCCGGGTGAATCACGTTTCTACATTTCTCTGGAAGATGACCTGATGCGACTGTTCGGTTCTGAGAGACTGATGAAGATTTTTACATCTCTTGGCGTTGCAGAGAATGAGCAGATTGAACATAAGATGCTTTCCAATGCAATTGAGAAAGCGCAGGAGAAGATCGAGTTCAACAACTTTGGTATTCGTAAGAATCTTCTCGACTATGACCAGGTAAATAATGAACAGCGTGAGATCATCTATAAAGAGCGTCGTCAGGTTCTGGATGGTGAGAACATGCGTGAAGCAATCTACAAGATGATCCAGGATACTGTGGATACTTATGTAGATATGTGTTTCTCAGATGATGTAGATTCTGAAGAATGGGATCTGAATGAATTTAATGGTGTTCTTCTTCCGATCATTCCGGTTCAGCCGCTTACTCCTGAGAGTGTAAAAGGTAAGAAACGTGATGAAATCAAGCATGCGCTGAAAGAAGAGGCAGTGAAACTCTATGAAGAAAAAGAGGCAGAGTTCCCTGAACCGGAACAGCTTCGTGAATTAGAGCGAGTTGTACTTCTGAAATGCATTGACAGTAAGTGGATGGATCATATTGATGATATGGAAATCCTTCGCCAGGGTATTGGACTTGCTGCATACGGACAGAGAGACCCGGTTGTTGAATATAAGATGAGCGCATTTGAGATGTTCAATAATATGATCACATCTATTCAGGAAGATACACTTCGTATGTTGTATCACGTACATGTAGAGCAGAAGATCGAACGTGAGCAGGTTGCCAAGGTTACAGGAACCAATAAAGATGACAGTTCTGTTAAGAAGCCGGTTCAGAGAAAAGAGATTAAAGTATATCCGAATGATCCGTGTCCATGCGGAAGTGGTAAGAAATACAAACAGTGCTGTGGACGTAAGAATAAAGCCTGAGACTGTTTGGGGCAATTTCTGAAAAGTAAATAGTGAAAGCAGAATATAACTGCTGATAGGATAAAAGGGCTTAAATTTAAGAGGCCCTTTTCTCGTGCACTGAAATACGTTAATGCGTTGAATTGACATATTAGCCTGATGCAGTGACTCTGCTTTAAATGATGTAAGAATTTGTTGGTATTCTATGCATTATGAAGTGTGCTGCCGGGCAAAAAGTGAACCATATAACATAGAAGTTGGATTGCTTTATGAACGATAACAATTATAAAACCTAAAAGGGGGAAAACAGTATGAAAAGAGAGTCGTTTGGCTCACGACTTGGGTTCATCCTGGTATCAGCAGGATGTGCCATCGGTATTGGAAACGTATGGAAGTTCCCGTATATCTGCGGGGCATATGGAGGCGCAGCCTTCATTCTGATCTATTTATGTTTCCTGGTAATTCTTGGTATTCCGGTTCTGGTATCTGAGTTTACAGTGGGACGCGGAAGCCACACAAGCGTTGCGAAATGCTTCGATAAACTGGCGCCTGCAGGAACTTGCTGGAAGCCGCTGAAATCCATTGGTATCATTGGATGTTACATGTTAATGATGTTCTATACAACAGTAGGCGGATGGATGCTTTACTATTGTGTAAAGAGTTTACGCGGAGATTTCGTTGGAGCAACTCCGGAAGCAGTAACACAGTCCTTTTCAGATATGCTTGGAAATGCACCGACGATGATGCTGTGGATGGTAATCATCTGTATCATTGGGTTTGCAGTCTGCTTCATGGGTCTGCAGAATGGAATTGAAAAAATTTCTAAGGTAATGATGAGCGCGCTGTTGATCATTATGGTTGTTCTGGCAGTTCATTCAGTAATGATGGACGGTGCAGGCGAGGGAATCCGTTTCTATCTGGTTCCTGATTTCCAGAAGATCAAGGACGCAGGAATTGGTAATGTTGTATTTGCGGCATTAAGTCAGTCATTCTTTACATTGTCCATTGGTATCGGTGCAATGCTGATCTTTGGAAGTTATCTGGACAAATCCAGAAGTCTGACAGGTGAGGCTGTAAGCATAACCGTACTTGATACATTTGTAGCCTTGACAGCTGGATTTATCATTATTCCGGCTTGTTTCTCCTACGGAATCCAGCCAGATGCGGGTCCAAGCCTTATATTTATTACTCTGCCAAATATTTTTGCAAAGATGAGCGGCGGAGCTTTGTGGGGAAGCCTGTTCTTCCTGTTTCTGACTTTTGCAGCAATTTCTACGATTATTGCTGTATTTGAAAACCTTATTGTATTTAACATGGAATTGTTTAAATGGAGTCGTAAAAAGAGTGTTATCGTTTGTGCAGTTCTGGTAGTGGTTTTAAGTATTCCGTGTGTACTTGGATTTAATGTGCTTTCAGGATTTCAGCCGTTTGGAGATGGAAGTAATATTATGGATCTGGAGGATTTTATTGTTTCCAATAACCTTCTTCCTCTTGGAAGCCTTGGATACCTTCTGTTCTGTACCAGAAAGAATGGATGGGGATGGGACAATTTTATTGCAGAAGCAAACGCCGGCTCTGGCATGAAGTTCCCAAAATCTCTGAAAGGCTATGTATCCTATGGAATTCCGGCCATTATTATCATTATTTACCTGAAAGGATATTATGATAAATTTGCCGGTCTTGGAACAGGAGCACTGGTTGGATGGATGATCGTAGCACTTGTACTGCTGGGATTTGTATTCTATTGTGCAATTGCCAAGAAAAAAACAAAATAAATAAGAAAAGATGCAGTTATGCGTTGAGATTGCTCGGAATAAGAATCTAAACGCTTCTGCATCTTTTTTTATTCAAAAGGATAAGAGCATTCGCTTTGATGTTTGGTTTCTTCGCTGGGGGCAGCTTTAAATTGTTTACGGTAAGCTCTGGAAAAAGTGCTGTACTCTGTGAAGCCGCTTTCTTTTGCCGCTTTTGTCACAGGCATTCCTTCGGAAATCAGTGTCCGTGCCATGAGAAGTCTTTTGTTTACAATATAGTTGTGAAGAGTATATCCGGTTTCTTCTTTGAATTTTCTCATCAGGTGGTATTTGCTTACATAATATCTGGTGGCGAGAGTTTCTACTGACAAGTCTTCTTTGAGATTATGATTAATATACTGAAGAATACTGGCAATTTGTGAGTCGAAGGTGTAGGATTTTTTGTCAAAGATATATTGTTTTTTCAGAAAAATACGGTTCAGATAAACCATAAACTGGAGAAAAAGTGACTGTATGAGAAGATCTTTTCCATAACCGTCGGATTGGGCAGAGGATTCCAGTTCAGACAGAATATCTTTCATTTTTTCCTGAAAGATTGGATTCAGACGAACCAGATTATAGCTGCGATCGTTTGCCTTCTGAAAGCATTTCAGAAGCTCCTGCCAGGGAATATCATTTTGAATCCAGAGGATGAAACGTTCATAGGGTACGGAAGGATCAATTTCAGGGCGATGGATTGCGTGACGGTTCACTAGAAGAATATCCCAGGGGTTCAGCTGATAAGTTTTTCCTTCTATATGATAGGCAGCCTTGCCGGAAATAAAAATTACGACTTTATGGAAATCATGGTAGTGATAAGTAAACTCTTTCTGGGTCTGGTCTTTAATGTGAAAAAGACGAAATTCTTCATTCAGATATCCGGTTTTTTCTGTCTGATAGAATTGTTCTGAAAATAACATGTTATCCTCCGATCGATTGAAGTCAGCTGGTATCTTCTGACATGGCACATCGCATTTTAACCAAGTCAAGTAAATCCCCTGCTTCAATTGCGAATATCCGTTTGACTCTGCATCCTGCATGATGGGTATAATTATTTACGAAACAAAGTACCAGATTATCATAACATTTTCTGTGAAAATATGCTATAAGTACAAAAGCATTTTTTGCAATATTATCCGCATTTTAATCTATATACATGGTAAAAATAATAGAATATAATAAATTTAACCAAATCAAGTAAGTCCCCTGCTTTAATTGCGAAAAGTAATAAGCAGTGGGTGGAGACTTGCTTGTATCAGGAAGAGTGCAAGCTCTTTCTGATAAACTGCGGAGCAGTTATTTGGTGTAGAGCCACGTAGCGAAGCGGATTGCGAATATCCGCTTGACATGAATCAGGCAAGTAGTGAAGCGAATGTTTTATCTGCCGGACATAAATGAGAATAAAATAATTGGTGATAGAAATAAATGCAGAAAATATAGAGAAATAGGAGAGATGCAACTATGGCAAATACAATTATCATGAGCAAATATCAGGGACTTGGAAATGATTATCTGATTCTGGATCCGAAGAAAAACAGAGTGCAGCTTCAGGGAAAGAAAATTGCTCTCCTTTGTCAGAGAGGATTCGGGCTGGGTGCAGATGGCGTGCTCTATGGACCTGTAGAAATTGAAGGGAAACTTGGCGTGCGTATTTTTAATGCAGACGGAAGTGAATCTGCCATCAGTGGAAATGGTGTGCGTATTTTTGCCAAATATCTGATGGATAATGGATATATTACAGAAAAGAAATTTGATATCGAAACTATGGTTGGTACCATTCATGTGGAATGTCTGAACAGCCGTGCAACAGAATTTAAGGTAAATATGGGAAAACCGTCTTTTATTTCCAGTGATATTCCTGTTTCAGGTGAAGTTCGTGAAGTAATAAAAGAAGCATTTGTATTTCACGGAAAAGAATACAAAGTTACCTGCCTGACAGTGGGAAATCCACATTGTATTATTTTTACGGATAATGTAAGTGCAGAAGCAGTAAAGAATCTGGGACCTTATGTGGAAAACGCGGACGAATTCCCGGAAAGGATGAACCTGCAGATCTGCAGACAGATTGATAAAGGAAATCTGGATATTGAGATATGGGAAAGAGGATCCGGGTATACAAAAGCTTCGGGAACCGGAAGCTGTGCAGCAGCTGCAGCAGCATATAAACTTGGACTGGTGGAATCCCGTATCAATGTAAATCAGCCGGGAGGAATGATTCAGATTGATATTGAAGAAGACGGAACTATTTATATGACAGGGACTGTTGGATATATTGCAGACATGAGTGTTGCGGAGAGTTTCTTTTCATAAAAATTTATAATTACCCGCAGTGGAAGCGAGATAATATTTCCGCTGCGGGTAATTCTTTGTTTGTATTTTGAGTGAAGATATGCTATTATTTTAAGCGAGTCAGATTATGCAGCAGATACTGGAAACTGTACCGGATATTTGCTTGACCGGAGAATTCAGCCGGATATCAATAAAACAGATCCGGCAGGAAATATTTATAATTAAAAATAAGAAAGTGGGTGAAGCTGTGGTTGAATTAGACCAGTTCAAGAGCATTCTTGCAACTTATACAGAACCATTAGTGGAAGTGAGGGATTCACTTTGACCTCGCTAACAAAGAGCAGAAGGTC
>OLNF01000124.1_pt1 | contig 56879 bp, 46 predicted proteins | sample 1673061 | NCBI WGS metagenome assembly OLNF01 (sample SAMEA3136751, study PRJEB25190) | human gut metagenome
ATAACACAACCGTGGGACACACGGGGATAGCTCGCTTATGCTTAGCACAGTAGTGTTATCGAACGAGAACCAAACTTGCCTAGGTTGGGAAGCTCCCACCTCTACAGGTGGGGTAGGATGTCACAGGAAATATGTTACAGTATAATTAAAATAGCTGTATAAGTAGAAAGTCGAGATATTGTAGTAAGCTAATTGAAACTTTTGCAGTATAAAGGAGAGAAAACAATGGACGAAGAAAGAAGAAATGGTTCGAATTGGGATGACAAAACGATTCCATTAGAGGAAGAACAGACTGTTCCGCTTAGAGAGAATATAGTGTTTTCAAATCAAGTTAGAAAGCCAAAACTGAAACATGCACGATCCTCTAATGAACGATCGTCGTACAATCAATCACAGGGAAATCGACCTCCCTATGGGCAATCACAGGATTCACAATCTTGGGTTGATCCGCACAGTCGGAATCCATATCAGCAAGGTGGGCAGAATCCGTATAGTGGCAATAATAATCCATATCAACAGAGCAATCAAAACCCCTATGATCGGCAACCGTATCCACCGATGGGTCAAAATCCCTATAGCCAGCAGAGCAATCAAAATCCTTATAATCATCAACCGTACCCACAAGGGAATTTCAATGCCTATGGTTCACAGTCATATCCACAAGGGAATTCCAATGTCTATGGACAGCAGTCAAATTTACAGGGAGAGCCAATTTCATATGATCAGCCGTCTTATATACAGACTCCAGTAAAGGTGCGTTCAAAAATGCTATTTATTATAGCAGGAGCATTGATTGTAATATTATTTTTAGGAGGGCTGGCGATTGGACTGATTTCCTCAAATAAAAGTGGAACACAGGCTAATAAAAATAGTCAAAACGCAGAACAGGGAGATTCATCTAAGACTCTGGTACAAAATGGCGACTTTGATACTGTAGTAACAGTGAAAAGTAAAGATATTGATAATATTAAGCTTTTTAAAGAACCGGGAGGAAAGAAAAAAGCAGGAAAAGTACAGGAAGGAGTTCCCTGTGCGCTATTACAGGAAAAAACGGTAGATGGAGAAAAATGGGCAAAAATTGATTTTTGTAATCGTCAGGGATGGTGCCGGATGGACAGACTTCGGACGATCTCTGGAGAGACATGCTATTTTTATGTAAAGGAAAATAGTAATGAAAATACTGTCTTTGTAAATGAGCGAGCAATTAAATTACATACAGGAGCTGGACAGGATACAGATATTGCAGCTACCGATGTTAAATACGGAACGGAACTAACCATCTCAAAAGTCGAAGATGGATGGGGAAGAACAAATTATCAAAATAAGGAATGTTGGATTGATATGAATGTTGTCGGATTCTATACATCAAAATACTGGCAAGTAGAAAGATGTGATGGAAGTAAGAATGGTATCAAGCTTCGAAAATCATCTACGGAAGATAGCGAACAGCTTACAACTATTCCATTATGCACGAAATTTCAATCTTCTGATTGCAGAAATGGATGGGCAAGGTTCACATATGGCGGAAAAACAGGTTGGTTAAAACTTCATTATGCAACACCATGTGGAAGTAGTAAGGGGCTTAGTTTTAGCGAAGATGAAAATAACTTCTAAGTTGCCGCATGCGAAGGAGACGCCACTAGAAAAAGAAATAACCTATATTTGTGACTTTCGTCACGGCAGGTTGAATGTCGCTTAAACGCTCGCATTCAACCATTGTTTCCAGGCCACAAATATAGGTTGTTTTTCTTAACCAGAGTTTTTATAATTTGCATTAACCCCTCGTTGTCGTAAGTAAAGCGCTTTTTTGTTTTACATGTGTTGTGTTTATTTATGAAAAATAATTTTTGGGAACAAGTGTGTATTTTGATAACGTTGCCAGGAAAAAATGAAATGTGATAAACATATATAAATAGTAGGAAAATGAGAATGGGATTTTTTGAAAAGTATTTAAAATGAAATAGAAAAAAGATATTTTTGATAATATTATCAAGAAAGCAAGTAAGAAATAGAAATAAAACTGTAAAAAATTTACTTAAACAGATTGCATTTTGGACAAGATTATTATAGAATGAAAAAGACTATTTAAATCACAATCTGGTAGTTTATAGAAAATATAAATTTTAAATAGTTAGAATGAATGAGAAAGAGACAGGAAAGATGAAGAATCAAAACAACACAGCACAAAGTGCGGAAAAGCAGAGCTTTCTACAAAAAAAGAATGTAGAGATTTCTTTTAAGAGATATGCGATTGATGCGATGGGAGCGATGGCTCTTGGATTATTTGCGTCTCTCTTAATTGGAACGATTATTAAGACACTGGCAGAGAATGTCGGAACAACTGGCCTGATGGCAGCGCTGGCAGCGATTACGGATACAGGAGAATTGGCAGCGAAGGTTGCCGGACTTAGTATGCTGAATCGGTTCTGCTGGATTTTATGGCAGATTGGTAACTATGCAACGATGGTAACCGGTGTTGCGATGGCGGCAGCGATTGGTTATGCGTTAGATGCACCTCCACTGGTACTGTTTTCTTTATGTGCGGTCGGTCAGGCAACGAATACTTTAGGCGGATCCGGTGGGCCGCTGGCTGTATTATTTGTAGCGATTCTTGCCTGCGAGGCAGGAAAACTTGTCTCTAAAGAGACGAAGATTGATATTTTAGTAACTCCGGCGGTAACGATTATTGTTGGTGTAGGATGTGCGATGGTACTGGCACCGATTTTTAAGACAATTTGTGACTCGCTTGGAACATTTATCGGATGGGCAACGAATTTACAGCCATTCTTCATGGGAATCATTATTTCTGTTGTCGTTGGTGTTGTCCTCACTCTGCCGATTAGTTCTGCGGCAATCTGTGCGGCAGTTGGTATCAGCGGCGGTGCTGTCATTGCGGGAGTAGTAGATGGCAGTATTTCTATGGAAGTGTGGAATGGTCTTGCGCTTGCAGGAGGAGCAGCAACAGTAGGCTGCTGCTGTAATATGCTTGGATTTGCTGTAATCAGCTACCCGGATAACGGAGTAGGAGGGCTTGTAGCACAGGGGCTTGGAACATCCATGCTACAGGTGCCAAACCTGATGCGGAAACCTGTTTTATGGATACCGCCAGTACTTACTTCTGCAATCTTAGGCCCCGTTGCAACCTGTATTTTTCAGCTTCGTAATAACGGAGCAGCGATTTCTTCCGGTATGGGAACTGCCGGTTTAGTAGGTCCGATCGGAATCATCACAGGCTGGTCAAATATGCCAAAGGGATATGCCCCTGGAGCCTTTGACTGGGTCGGCATGATTTTAGTCTGCTTTATACTCCCTGTCGTTTTAAGCTGGGCTATTGGAAAGTTCATGCGAAAGAAAGGCTGGATTAAAGAAGGAGACTTGAAGGTTGATTTAGGTTAGAAAGTTTGAAAAAATAGCTTATCGTCCATATACTATATTTGCCTTCGAAAGGAGAAAAGTTCTGATACTTGGTAAATCTAATTTGTTGTATTAGAAATAGGCGGCCGCTGTAGATATAGATATTCTATCGGATTGCTCAAAAAATGTGGAAAAGAACCCCTAAAAAATTTGTTGAATTTTGTGACTTTGTGCTGTGGGATTTTGACCATAGAAACTTCGCATTCGTTTTTGCTGCCTTAGAGCGTGTTTGAAAAATCATTCCTACAATCTGCACGCCCCAATTTGCGGTATATTTTGCCTTCATTCAGTTGACGTAGCCCGCTACGCCGCCCTCATTCAGGCGAAATCTCCCACAAATTGTAACGCATATCTTGCAGAAAGCATTTTTCAAACACGCTCTAGCAGGTCGAAAAAAGCTCCAGTGGAGGTTTTGAGAGCAAGTTTCTGCTTGATTGGGCAAAATGGAGCGTTTAGCACAATGGAACAAAATCAATAAATTTTTTAGGGATTCTTGTTGATAATTCTTCTGGCAATCCGGCTACTATTCTTCTCAGCAGCGTCTCCCTTGCCTGCGGCAACTCAGAAGTTCCTAAAGTGTTTTTCTAAGCGATTAAGAACTCCATATAATAACGCTGCAATCAGGCAAAGCAATACAATAGAGAGCATCACCCAGTCCATTTTAAAAACCTGTGATCCATATATGATAAGATAGCCAAGACCTTCTTTGGCGGCGAGAAATTCTCCAATAACAACACCGATTAGGCAAAGGCCAATATCAACTTTCAGAATGCTTAAAATCGTTGGCAGGTTCATCGGCAAGATCACTTTCGTCAGGCAGTCTGCCTGACTGCCATGAAGTGTTCGGATCAGCTTTAATTTATCCGGGTCGGTAGACATAAAGCTTGTAAAAAGGTTTAAGATACTTCCGAATATGGCAACGGATATTGCTGTTACAATAATTGTTTTCATATTGTTGCCAAGCCATACGATAAAGATAGGAGCCATAGCGGATTTTGGCAGGCTGTTTGAGATGACAAAGTAAGGCTCTAATATCTCACTTAGCGTATTGTTCCACCAAAGGAGAATGGCAGTGAAAAGACTTACTGCGGTAACGAGAAAAAAGCTTGCAAAAGTTTCTGCAAGAGTGATTCCTAAGTGTTTTAAAAGCTGGCCGTTAAGAAGAAGTTCTTTGCCAGAAGCAAGCATTCGTGAAGGGCTGCTAAAGATGAACGCATTGATTATTCCGGCACGAGAAGTGATTTCCCAGAGAATAATAAAAAATATAAATAAAAAAAGCTGAAAGAACAGGACAAACTGCTTATGTTGTCTTGTTCTTTTCATATATAGAAGCTGTTCTTTTGAGATTTCATTCATCGGCTTTTAACTCCTTCCATATCTGGTTAAAATACTCCTGAAACTTTGGGTGGATGCGTGCTTCTTTTGAAGAAAGTTTTTTGTTTGTTTTAAAGTCAATTGTGACAATCTTACGAATGTGGCCTGGACGTTTTCCGAGAACGATAATACGGTCAGCGATACTGATGGCTTCGGATAAATCATGCGTGACAAGCAGCGTGGTAACGCCGCTTTGACGGATAATTTTTGCGATGTCATCGGATACATCAAGGCGGGTCTGGTAATCTAGCGCACTGAAAGGTTCATCAAGGAGAAGAAACTCTGGTTTTAAAGCGAGAGTTCGAATTAGAGCAGCTCGCTGGCGCATACCTCCGGAAAGTTCTCTTGGATAGGAGGATGCAAAGTCAGCAATTCCATATTGACGCATCAGTTTTTGTACATATTCGAGATTTTTTTCGGTAAGCCGGTGTTGTATTTCAAGGCCTAAAATGATATTTTTATATATAGTTCTATGCTCTAATAAATGGTCTTTTTGCAGCATGTAGCCGATAGCGGGTGTTTTATTACAGGCTGGATAGAGGAGACTGCCGGTTTCAATGGGAATCAGTCCGGCAATCAGCTCTAAAAGTGTAGATTTTCCACAGCCGGATGGGCCTACAATTGCTGCAAATTCACCAGGGAAAAGGTCAAAATGAATGTCTCTTAATGCCGGTGTTTCACCACTATTTGTATGGTAAGTGTGTGAAAGACTGCGGACGGACAGAAAAGGTTTTGTTTGTGGCAAAGCTGTTCATTCCTTTTTTCGCGAGGTATAATTTAACATATGCAAAGGAGGAACCAAAGTGATATATTTCATGATCATAGCATCAATAATTGTGGCAGATAAGATATTAAAAGAATATTTTAAAAGTTCATTTCAGGGAAAACATCGGGAAGTACGGACAAAAGGTAATGGATTTGGAGTAAGAAAGGAAGCAGGAAAGCAAAAGGTAAAGGAAAATTTGTTTAGAAAGAAAGAACAAAATAAAGCAGAATTGAAACAGAAGAGAAATAATAAAGAGAAAAATGATTGGAAAAATATTGGAGAAGGGAATTGGAGAGAGTATTTATTTCCAACGATTGAATTGTTAGAGAATAAGGGGGCGGCAAGTGGCATCATGGCGAAACATCCGAAAATATTAAAAATAATATCTGTCGCCATGCTCTGCTTTTGTGCGTTAGCGTTAGGAAAGGAACGACAAAAAGGAAAGACTACAATGACAGGAATCGGCTATGCGTTACTTCTTGGAGGAGGTATCAGTAATTTTATAGACAGGATGAAAAAGGGTTCGGTAACGGACTATGTACGTTTTCCTAAATTTCCAGTAAAAAAGATTAGTGAGCTGGTATTTAATCTCAGTGATTTTGGCATATTTGCAGGAGTATTTTGTCTGTTGTTTCGAAAAAAATAGGGGAAAAGGGAGGGTTATTCTGAAGCTTCAGGCAGGTATGATTCTGTCTATTATTCAAAAGATAGAGAAAAAATAGAAAGTTATTGCAAAAGTTTAGAACGGCATGATTTTATATATTATTTCTCCAAAAGCAGAGAAAAGGAACTGCAAAAAGAAAAGTAAAAGAAGCATAAAAAGTGAGAATAAGCACGAAGTTATCGGATAATAAAAAATATTTTCAGAAAATAGGGAGAAACAGAGGGAAGAGCAGAATATGGCCGGAAATTGTGCAGAATAGCCAATGAAATATACATAAATTTACAAACAATAGAAGGGTGAAAAATACAGGTGGATAAGAAAATACAGTTATCCACGGGAGAAAAAACTGAAAAATGTCGATAAACAGACTTATCCACTAAGTTATCCACATTATCCACAGTGGAAAAACAAAGGGAAAGAATGGAAAAACATCGTCAATATAAAACATCTGTTTTGTGCGATTTTTTTAAATAATACATTGCCAGAATGCAGAATTGTTGGTATAATAATTGTAATATAAGAAAAAGGAGTGTGATCGTATGCGTTACATTATTTACGGCAAAAATCTGGAGGTAACAGAAGGATTAAAGCAGGCTGTACACGATAAGTTCAGTAAGCTGGAGAAGTTCTTCACACCAGAGACAGAAGTTCAGGTCACATTAAGCGTGCAGAAAGATAACCAGATCGTAGAAGCTACGATTCCTATGAAGGGAACTATTTTAAGAGTAGAACCTAACAGCACAGATATGTATGTTTCTATTGATATGGCAGTTGATTTACTCGAACGCATGATTCGTAAGTATAAAACAAAGATTTCCAAGTACGGAAAGGGAGAGTTAAAGTTTAATGATGAGTTCATGGAAGAAGATGTGGACAATCATGAGACAGTAACTATCACAAAGAGTAAAAAATTTGCAATCAAGCCGATGGATGTTGAAGAAGCCTGCGTACAGATGGAACTGTTAGGACATAATTTCTTCGTATTCCGTAATGCAGAGACTTTCGAAGTGAATGTTGTTTATAAGAGGAAAGACAAAACATATGGTCTGATTGAACCAGAATTTTAGAAAATTAAGCGGAAATTCCTGGTGCTTAATTGCCGGGTATGTCGCAAGACAGTTCCATTATTAAGATTCGACAGGATAAGGGAATGTATTTTTTAGATTCTGGATATGAGATACTATTGAAGAAATACATGGAATTATTAACGAAGGAAGAAGGCAGATATTTTCTATCTGCCTTTCCTTTTTCTGTATATTATTCTGTATATTAATGTATATTAAGGGGATTAAAGCTTGAAAAGAGCTTCTATCAATGTTACAATGTAAGCTGTATGTTTAAAATGAGCGTACAGTATCTATTAAGATAATCATACCATATAGGAGGTAAATATGGGTTTAGTTGATAAACTTTTTGGAAATAAAAGTGAAAAAGAGATCAAGAGAATCGAAAAGTATGTAGATGCCATCGAAGCTCTTGACGAGAAGATGCAGGCATTAAGCGATGAAGAGCTTCGTGCAAAGACACAGGAATTTAAAGACCGTCTGGCAGCAGGCGAAACACTCGATGACCTTTTAGTAGAAGCGTTTGCTGTAGTAAGAGAGGCAGCAGACCGTACCATCCACCTGAAACACTATCGTGTACAGCTTATGGGTGGTATTATTCTGCACCAGGGACGTATCGCTGAGATGAAGACTGGTGAAGGTAAGACATTAGTTTCTACACTTCCAGCATACTTGAATGCTCTTGAAGGAAAGGGCGTTCACATCGTTACAGTTAACGATTACTTAGCAAAGCGTGATGCAAACTGGATGGGACAGGTTCACCAGTTCTTAGGTTTAAGTGTTGGTGTTATCTTAAATAGCTATGATAATGCAGAACGCCAGGCAGCTTATAACTGTGATATTACTTATATTACTAATAATGAATTAGGTTTCGATTATCTTCGTGACAACATGGTTATTTACAAGAAAGATCTTGTACAGAGAGAACTGAATTATGCCATTGTCGATGAGGTCGATTCCGTATTGATTGATGAGGCAAGAACCCCGCTTATCATTTCCGGTCAGAGTGGTAAGTCCACAGACCTTTACAAAGCATGTGATGTACTTGCAAGACAGATGCAGCGTGGTACTTCTGATGGTGAACTGTCTAAGATTGATGCCATCATGGGTATTGATATCGAAGAAGATGGAGACTTCCTCGTTAACGAGAAAGATAAGCAGGTTATGCTTACGACAGAAGGTGTGAAGAAAGTAGAACAGTTCTTCCACATTAAGAACCTTGCAGATGCAGAGAACTTAGAGATTCAGCATAACATTATCCTTGCTCTTCGTGCACATAATCTTATGTTCCGTGACAGAGATTACGTAGTAAAAGATAACGAAGTGCTTATCGTTGATGAGTTTACCGGACGTATCATGCCAGGCCGTCGTTATTCTGATGGTTTACATCAGGCAATCGAGGCAAAGGAACATGTAAAGGTTAACAGAGAGTCTAAGACACTTGCTACGATCACATTCCAGAACTTCTTTAACAAGTATAAGAAGAAAGCCGGTATGACTGGTACAGCCATGACAGAGGACAAGGAGTTCATGGATATTTATGGAATGGACGTAGTTGAGATTCCTACAAATAAGCCAATGATTCGTGTGGATCATGAAGATGCCATCTACATGACAAAGAAAGAAAAGTTAAATGCTGTTATCAATGATATTGTAGAATCCCACAAGAAGGGGCAGCCAGTCTTGGTTGGTACCATTAATATCGATACATCTGAAGAAGTAAGCGAACTCTTAAGCAAGAGGGGAATCAAGCATAATGTACTGAATGCGAAGTTCCATGAATTAGAGGCGGAGATTGTTTCCCATGCCGGTGAAAGAGGAGCTGTTACAATCGCAACAAACATGGCTGGCCGTGGTACCGACATCAAGCTTGAAGATGGTGTTGCAGAACTTGGCGGTTTAAAGATTATCGGTACAGAAAGACATGAGAGTAGACGAATTGATAACCAGTTACGTGGTCGTGCCGGTCGTCAGGGTGACCCAGGTGAATCTAAGTTCTACTTATCTCTTGAAGATGATTTAATGCGTCTGTTCGGTTCTGAGAGAATGATGGGTGTCTATAAGGCATTAAAGATTCCGGAAGGTGAAGAGATTCAGCATAAGACAATCACAAAACAGATTGAAAAGGCACAGAAGAAGATTGAGAACAACAACTTCGGTATCCGTCGTAATCTTCTCGATTATGACCAGGTGAACAATGATCAGAGAGAGGTTATTTACGCAGAAAGACGCCGTGTATTGAATGGTGAGAGCATGCGTGATGTTGTTTACAAGATGATTAAAGACGTTGTTGCTGACGATGTGAACATGGTCGCAGGCGAGCAGCCATTAAAAGAGTTAAATCTTGTAGAACTGAACGAGTCTTTAAGAAGAAAGATTCCATTAGAGCCAATCACTCTTACAGATGAAGAAAAAGAGAAGAACGACAAAGAAGCTCTGATCTCTCGTCTGCAGGATGAAGCAATGAAGGTTTACCATAAGAAAGAAAAAGACTTCAACGAATTTGCCAAAGTTAATGTGCCAGAGGAAGGTGTAGAACTTGGTGAAGAAGATGCAGCAATCTTTAACGATGGTATCCGTGAGGTAGAGAGGGTTATCCTTCTTAAAGTTATTGACAGTAAGTGGATGAACCACATTGATGATATGGATCAGCTCCGTGAGAGTATCGGACTTCAGTCCTACGCACAGAAAGACCCAGTTGTTCAGTATAAATTCCTTGGATACGATATGTTTGAGGAGATGACAAAGAACATTCGTCACGATACTGTTGGTGCATTAATGCACGTTCAGATTGAGCAGAAGGTTGAGAGAAAACAGGTTGCAAGAGCAACAGGTACAAACAAGGATGAGCTTGTGGAAAGAGGACCTTACCGCAGAAAAGAAGCAAAAATCGGACGTAATGCACCATGTCCATGCGGCAGCGGAAAGAAATATAAAAACTGCTGCGGAAGATTTGCAAATTAGTGTGTGCTTGGAAAGACATTTTTAAAACGCGCTCCGCGCAGGAAAAGTTTTGCACAGTGAATATTTTGCAGCAGATGCAGAGAATGCACCTGCGAAGGAATAGGCACTGTGCCTTTCTTTATCATATACATGGAACTATTCAAATATACAGATAACTACAGGTAATCGTTCTAAAGGATTTCAGGATGAATAAACGTCCTTGAGAAGTTATACTGAATGATTGCAGGTTTTTATATTTTGTCTACATTTTATATAATAGAGAGGGTTTTATAATTGGTTGAATTAGAACAATACAAATTTACGGTAAATCAATATAAAGAGCCGATGAAAGAGCTTGGCGTTTCTCTGGCACTTTCTCATAAGCATGAGCAGATTAAAGAATTAGAAAGTGAAATGCGGGAAGAGGGGTTCTGGAATGACCCGGACAAGGCACAGGAAGTTACCAGAAAAGTTAAAAATCTCAAAGATACCGTTTCTGCCTATCATGCATTAGAATTAACGCTGGATGATGTTTCTACCATGATTGAACTTGGTAATGAAGAAAATGATGCCAGTGTGATTCCAGATATTGAAGAATTACTTGGAGAATTTGAGATAGAATTTGATAATTTAAAGATTCAGACACTTTTATCTGGTGAGTATGATAAAAATAATGCGATTGTTACCCTTCATGCAGGTGCAGGAGGAACGGAATCCTGTGACTGGGCAGGAATGCTTTACCGAATGTATAGCAAATGGGCGGATAGTCACGGCTTTAAGACAGAAGTTCTTGATTATCTCGATGGAGATGAGGCAGGAATCAAATCCATTACATTTGAAGTAAATGGGGAGAATGCTTACGGATACTTAAAGTCTGAGAGAGGAGTACACCGTCTTGTGAGAATTTCCCCATTTAATGCAGCAGGAAAGAGACAGACTTCTTTTGCATCCTGTGATGTTATGCCGGATATTGAAGAAGATTTATCAGTAGAGATTGCTGATGAAGATATCCGTATTGATACCTACCGTGCCAGTGGAGCAGGTGGACAGCACATTAACAAGACGGATTCGGCTATCCGTATTACCCATATTCCTACTGGTGTTGTCGTACAGTGCCAGAATGAGCGTTCCCAGCACAAGAACAAGGATAAGGCAATGCAGATGTTAAAGGCAAAGCTGTATCTGATTAAGGAGCAGGAAAACCGGGAAAAATTATCAGATATCCGTGGTGAAGTGTCCGATAATGGCTGGGGTAACCAGATTCGTTCCTACGTTATGCAGCCATATACTATGGTAAAAGACCACAGAACCGGAGAAGAGACCGGTAATGTGCAGAGCGTGATGGACGGCAACCTGGATGCATTTATGAATGCATACCTTCGCTGGATCACAACCCCAAAGAAGGCTTAAAATGAAAATTACAGACATAAGGAGCAGACAGAATAATGGATATTATAAAAAAACTGGCGCAGGAACTTGCGATTAAAGAAGAACAGGCGAAAGCAGCAGTACAGCTTATTGACGAGGGCAATACGATTCCGTTTATTGCCAGATACCGTAAAGAAATGACAGGAGCTCTTAATGACGAGACACTCCGTAATTTACATGAACGCCTTCTCTATCTTCGCAACTTAGAGGAGAAAAAAGAGCAGGTAATCAATGCGATTACAGATCAGGGTAAGATGACAGAAGATTTAAAGAAAAAGATTCTCTCAGCAGAAACTCTGGTAGCAGTAGATGACTTATACCGCCCATATCGCCCGAAAAAGCAGACAAGAGCGACAAAAGCGAAGGAAAAGGGCTTAGAGCCATTGGCTAATATTCTTCTTTTACAGAAGACAACAAAAAGCATGGAAGAAGAAGCAGCAGCCTTTGTGAACGCAGAAAAAGGTGTGGCAAACGCAAAAGAAGCGATTGCCGGAGCCAAGGATATCATTGCGGAAATGATTGCAGATATGGCAGATTATCGTAAAAGCATCCGTAACTGTACGATGAAACAGGGAAGTCTTGTTGTAAAAGCAAAAGATGAGAAAGCAGAATCTGTATACGAAATGTATTACGATTTCAGAGAGCCACTTTCTAAAGTTACGGGATATCGGGTTCTTGCGATTAACCGTGGAGAAAAAGAAAAGTTCCTTACTGTTAAGGTAGAGGCACCAGATGTGCAGATTGTCAATGCATTAAATAAAACAATGGTGAAGGATAATCTAAATACAAAAGCACTCATGGAAGAAGCGATACTTGATGCATACAATCGACTCATTGCCCCATCCATCGAAAGAGATATTCGAAGTGAAATTACAGAAAAAGCACAGGAAGGTGCCATTACTGTCTTTGGAAAGAATTTAACACAGCTTCTCATGCAGCCGCCAATGGAAGGAAGAACAGTTTTAGGATGGGACCCTGCATTCCGTACTGGATGTAAACTTGCTGTGGTAGATCCTACGGGTAAGGTGTTAGATACCGTTGTTGTATACCCAACTGCACCACAGTGTAAGGTAGAACAGGCCAAGAAAACGGTACATGATATGATTAAGAAATACAATGTTTCTGTAATCAGTGTGGGAAATGGTACTGCCTGCCGTGAATCAGAACAGGTTATCACAGAACTGATCAGGGAAATACCAGAACAGGTTGCTTACGTTATTGTAAATGAAGCAGGCGCATCTGTTTATTCTGCAAGTAAGCTCGCAACCGAAGAGTTCCCGGAATTTGATGTAGGACAAAGAAGTGCGGCCTCTATCGCCCGAAGATTGCAGGACCCGCTGGCAGAGCTTGTAAAGATTGAGCCAAAAGCAATTGGTGTTGGACAGTATCAGCATGATATGAACCAGAAGCGATTAGAAGAAGCGTTAAATGGTGTTGTTGAGGACTGTGTAAATAAAGTCGGTGTTGACTTAAATACTGCTTCCGCCCCATTGCTTTCTTACATTGCCGGAATCAGCAAGGCAGTTGCGAAAAATATTGTTGCTTACCGTGAGGAAAATGGGCGTTTCCATACCAGAAAAGAACTCTTAAAAGTGCCAAAGCTTGGACCAAAAGCATTTTTACAGTGTGCAGGTTTCTTAAGAATCCCTGGTGGAGAAGAACCACTTGATAATACAAGCGTACATCCAGAGTCCTACGAGGCAGCGACAAAGTTATTAAATGATTTAGGCTACACATCAGAAAGCATCCGTGGCGGTGGTCTTAGCTCTCTTAATTCTCAGATTAAAGATGAAAAAGAATTGGCAGAAAATCTTGGCATTGGTGAGATGACACTTCACGATATTATAGAAGAATTAGAAAAGCCAGGAAGAGATCCACGTAGTGAAATGCCAAAGCCGGTACTTAGAACAGATGTCCTTGAGATGAAAGACTTAAAAGAAGGCATGGTCTTAAAAGGAACGGTCCGCAATGTTATTGATTTCGGTGCCTTTGTAGATATTGGCGTGCATCAGGATGGTTTAGTACACATTTCACAGATGACAGATCGTTACATTAAGCATCCGCTTGAAGTAGTCAGTGTGGGAGATATTATAGATGTGCAGGTAATGAGCGTGGATTTAAACAAAAAGAGAATCCAGCTTACGATGAAGATTGACCACAACAAGTAAGGCTGTGGTCACAATAGGAGGGACAAAACGTGAAGAGTTTTGAAGAAATAAGCAAGATGAATCTTGCAGAACTCGACAGACCAGCTGGGGCCGGAGAGGAAGAATTAGAAACAGAAACTACCGGAGCGGCTGGAAATCACAGTGTCAGTGATGCGGAAAAGGCAGGAACACCCGGTGCAGATGACTTAGAAACTTCTATAAATATGTCAGCGGCAGTTTCCGATAATGAAGAAGAAAAGCAGCCAGAGGAATTAGAAAAAAAAGTGATGATGGAGCCACAGGGGAAGCATTATCGCATTGATGCAGACATTACACAGTCGGCACTGAATACCTTCCTTTTTGGGCATACGTATCGTCAGCCTTTGATGATTCTTGTCACTGTTTTAGCAATTGCATGGCCGATTGCCGTTATCGTTAAAAAACAGGGTAATATTGCTATGCCATTAATCTGTTCCTTATTTATTCTGATCTGGATTCCATTTACGACATATCTTCGTGCCAAGAATGCAAGGAAGTTAAATCCAATCTATGAGCAGACATTCCATTACATGCTTGACGAGTGGGGCTTACATCTGGAATTATCAGAAAATGCGATTGATGTGGAGTGGAAGAAAGTAACAAAGATAATTTTCTATAAATCCGTTGCGGTTATTTATACCGGAAAGAATAATGCTTTCCTGATTCCTACAGAGGCAATGGGAGCACAGCGGGCAGATATTTTAAACTTCATTGAAGAAATGAAAAACAGATAAGAGACAAATAAAATAGATAAGCAAAAAAGTCAAAGACAAATAAAGAATCATGTCCTTTCGAAGGCTTTCTGTGATTGGTTTTATGAGATGATGAAAGAACAATTGCAAATATGAGAGAAAGAAAACTCTGTGAGGACAAGATAGATAAAAAGAGGTAAACATGAAAATAGAAAGTAACAGCGCAGAAGAGACATTTGCACTGGGAAAACAATGCGGAGAAAAGGCAGCAGCAGGTCAGGTTTACTGCCTTTACGGTGATTTGGGAGTCGGAAAAACCGTATTTACAAAAGGATTTGCGGCAGGACTTGGAATCAAAGAACCAGTCAGTAGTCCGACCTTTACTATTTTACAGGTATACGATGAGGGAAGACTTCCATTTTATCACTTTGATGTGTACCGCATCAGTGACCCGGAAGAAATGTACGAAATTGGTTTTGAAGAATATATCGAGGGAGAAGGCGTCTGCTTTATCGAGTGGGCGAACCTGATAGAGGAACTTCTCCCGGCACAGTATACAGAAATTCATATCGACAAAGACTTATCCAAGGGATTTGACTATCGTCTGATTACCGTTGAGGAGGTGCAAAGATAGATGAAACTTCTTGCATTAGACAGCTCTGGATTAGTGGCCTCTGTTGCCATTTTAGACGGGGAGACTCTTGTTGCAGAGTATACATTAAATTATAAAAAAACACATTCACAGACACTTTTACCGATGCTTGATGAGATTGTGAAAATGACACAGACAGAACTTTCTGAGATGGATGCCATTGCGGTAGCGGCAGGGCCAGGTTCTTTTACAGGGCTTCGTATTGGTTCTGCAACAGCAAAGGGACTTGGACTGGCACTGAATAAGCCAATCATTTCCGTTCCAACTTTAGAAGGAATCGCCTGCAACTTTTATGGTACAGATGCCATTATCTGTCCGATGATGGATGCGAGAAGACAGCAGGTATATACCGGAATTTATCATTTTGCAGGTGGAACAGAGTTTGAAGAACTTGTCGCACAGGAGGCAGGCCCGGTTGAAGATATTATTAAAAAGTGCAACGAGCTTGGACAAAAACTTGGTAAGCCAGTTATTTTTTTAGGAGATGGCGTTCCAGTATATAAAGATATTATTGAGGAACTTTGTAACGTAGAGCATTCTTACGCACCGGCACATTTAAGTCGCCAGAGAGCCGGAGCGGTTGCCATTCGTGCCATGAAGTTATACGAAGAAGGCAAAGCAGAGCCAGCGAGCGACCATGCGCCGATTTATTTAAGAAAGTCACAGGCAGAACGGGAGCTTGAAGCAAAGGGAAAGAAGTTAGAAGAATGAAAATTTGCCCAATGACCGAAGCAGACTGTGAAAAGACAGGACTTCTGATGAAAGAATGTTTTTCTGTTCCGTGGTCTGTAGAAGGTTTAAAAGAGATGTTTCATACCGAAGGCTATTGTTCTTTCCTTGCAAAAGAAGAAGAAGAGGTAATCGGCTATGTTGGTATGAAAATGGTGCTTGATGAAGCAGACATTACAAATGTGGCGGTACTGCCTTCTCACCGAAAAAAGGGAATTGCCGGAAAGCTGTTAAAACAGTTATTAGAAGAGGCAAAAAAGCAGAATCTGCACAGCATTTATCTCGAAGTCCGTGCTTCCAATATAGCGGCGGTTACCTTGTATGAACACGCTGGATTTAAAGAAGTCGGACAGAGAAAGAATTATTACAATAATCCGCGGGAAGATGCAAGACTTATGCTCTGGGAGGCATAAGGATGCCAGTAGTTACCAGTACTTTTTGTCGTATTTTTTTGTATAATGGTATCGGAAGAATTACAAAAATAGTTTTATTTTAAGAACGATTCTTTCTATAGTTAAATGGCCTATGAGATTTATGGTGAGATACGATATTAAAATTAGAAGAAAAGTTTTTGAAAATGGAGGATACAATGGATAAAAAAGTACATGAAATTTACTGTAATTCCTGTGGAAAAAAGATAGAGACAACAGACAATATTAAGAGAGAAGATTACCTTTCCATCAAAAAGGAATGGGGATACTTCTCAAAAAAAGACGGGGAAATACACAGTATTTTTCTGTGTGAATCCTGTTATGATATATGGACGAAGCAGTTTAAACTTCCTGTAAAAGTGGAGAAACAGACAGAACTGCTATAGAAAAGTGAGGGATGTTATGCTGGAATTGTGTTTGCTTGGCTGTGGAGGAATGATGCCGCTGCCATACCGCAAACTGACATCATTGATGGCAAGATACAATGGAAACAGTATTTTAATAGATTGTGGCGAGGGAACACAGGTGGCAATCAAGGAAAAAGGCTGGAGTTTTAAGCCGATTGAAGTCATCTGCTTTACCCATTATCACGCCGATCATATCAGTGGCCTGCCAGGGCTTCTTTTAACACTGGGAAATGCACAGAGAACCGAGCCGCTGTTAATGGTAGGACCAAGAGGATTAGAGCGTGTAGTAAACTCATTAAGAGTCATCGCACCAGACTTACCGTTTCCGATTGTTTTTCATGAATTAAAGGAAAAAGAGGAAGTGCTTGATGTATGCGGCTGCCGTATTACTGCATTTCGTGTGAATCACAATATCACCTGCTACGGCTATACGATTGAGATTGACCGTGCCGGAAAGTTTGATGTGAACAAGGCAAAAGAAAATAACGTAGAGATGCAGTACTGGAATCGCCTGCAAAAGGGAGAGACAATCGAGCTGACTGACAGAACACTTACAAGCGATCTGGTTCTCGGACCGTCAAGAAAAGGTATCAAATGCACCTATACAACCGATACCAGACCAACGGATTCCATTGTGGAACATGCAAAAGATGCCGATTTATTTATCTGCGAAGGAATGTATGGTGAGCCGGAAAAGAAGGCGAAAGCAGTCGAATATAAACATATGACATTTTATGAGGCAGCAGAAATGGCAAAGAAAGCTTGTGTGAAGGAAATGTGGCTTACGCATTACAGCCCGTCTTTAGTAAGACCGGAGCCATATATGGAAGAAGTAAGAAAGATATTTGCCGCTGCCAGTGCCGGAAAAGACGGAAAAAGTACGACTCTGTTATTTGAGGAGGAATAGGAAACATGGAAGAACAGAAAAAAGATGTATTGATTCTGGCAATTGAAACTTCCTGTGATGAGACAGCAGCAGCCGTTGTAAAAAACGGCAGGGAAGTTTTATCAAATACGATTTACACACAGATTAAACTGCATACGATGTTTGGTGGTGTTGTGCCGGAAATTGCATCAAGAAAACATATAGAAAAAATAAATATTGTAATTGAGACGGCATTAAAAGAAGCAGATGTCACATTAGAAGACATTGATGCTATCGCGGTCACTTATGGTCCGGGATTAGTTGGTGCCTTACTTGTCGGCGTTGCAGAAGCCAAAGCACTTGCTTATGCAGCGAAGAAGCCGTTAGTTGGTGTGCATCATATCGAGGGACATATCAGTGCGAACTACATTGAACATAAAGAATTAGAGCCGCCATTTTTATGTATGGTTGCTTCCGGCGGGCATTCTCACCTTGTACTTGTAAAAGGCTACGGGGAATATGAGATTATCGGAAGAACAAGAGACGATGCGGCAGGAGAGGCATTTGATAAGGTCGCAAGAGCAATCGGGCTTGGTTATCCAGGTGGTCCAAAGATTGATAAGCTTGCCAAAGAAGGCAATAAAAAAGCAATTGCATTCCCAAGAGCAAAGATTACTGATGCACCGGATGATTTCAGTTTCAGTGGCTTAAAGTCCGCCGTATTAAATTACTTAAATCAGTGCCAGATGAAAGGTGAGAAAGTCAATCGTGCCGATGTGGCAGCTTCTTTCCAACAGTCCGTTACCGATGTGCTTACTGAACATACAGTAGGAGCGGCAAAGCGTCTTGGCATTAATAAGGTAGCAATCGCAGGCGGCGTTGCTTCAAACTCTTCTCTTCGCGCGCAGATGGAAGAAGCCTGCCGTAAAAATGGAATAGAATTCTATCATCCATCACCAATTTTTTGTACAGATAATGCGGCGATGATCGGTGTGGCAGGATATTATGAGTATATCAAAGGTATTCGTGATGGCTGGGACTTAAATGCAAAGCCGAATTTAAAAATTGGAGAACGGTAAAGATTTGAAAAACAGGAGGGAGTACATGAAAGAAAAAGTAACAGCGATTGTTCTTGCGGCAGGAAAAGGAAGCCGAATGCATTCAAAAATACAAAAGCAATATATGACTCTCTTAGACCGGCCGGTTATCACCTATGCTTTAGAAGCATTTGAGAAAAGTTCTGTAGATGAGATTATTCTTGTAGTTGCTCCGGGAGAAATAGAATATGCACAGGAAAACATTTTAGATAAGTATGATTATAAAAAAGTCAGCGGCATCATTACCGGGGGTGCAGAACGCTATGACTCTGTATATAAGGCATTGTGTTCCATGCCAGAAGAGGGATATGTTTTAATTCATGATGGCGCTAGAGCTTTTATCACGTCGGAATTGATTGAATTTTGCATTGATCAGGTGAAAAAAGACAAGTCCTGTGTTATGGGAATGCCGGTAAAAGATACGATAAAAATTGTTGATGAGAATCGCTATGCAGTTTCTACCCCACCGAGAAGCACCATGTGGCAGATTCAGACACCACAGTGTTTTGTGACAGCAGAAATCAGAGAAGCTTACCAGAAAATGATGGAAGCGGGGGATGATTCTGTAACCGATGACGGAATGGTGATGGAAACTTACGGAATCCGTGGCGTCCGCATGATAAAGGGAAGTTACGAAAACATGAAAATTACAACTCCGGAAGATATGCTGCTTGGCGAGGCAATCTTAAAAGGCAGGAGTACGGAGAGGTAATGACAGGAGATACAAACATGAAAAAGGAAAATACGATAAATCAGGAACAGGAAGAAATGGTATTTGCAGAAGCTCCTGCACAGGTCATTTTTAATGAAAAAAAGGAACCGGACGATATTGTAGAAGACGATGCAGAAGAAATTGACGAAGAGGATTATGAGATTGAAGATGACGGAGACGAGGAAGACGATACTCCGAAAAACAAGTTTGAGTCCTGCTGTGTCTGCCATCGTACAGAAGAACAAGGTGCAAAGCTCATCCATATGCCGACAGGTTTAAGCATCTGTTCTGACTGTATGCAGAAGTCTTTTGATTCCTTTAATTCTGGATTTGGTGGTGGAAATGGCATCCAGTTCCTTGACCTGTCCAACATGGACTTTAACAATTTAAAAGATATGAATCTTGGAGATCTGTTATCAGGAACGATGTCTAACCAGAAGCCAAAGACAAAAAAGGCAAAAAAGAAAAAGAAGAAAAATAAGAAGGAAGAACCAAAGCTTACTTTAAAGAATATTCCTGCGCCACATCAGATTAAGGCACAGCTTGACGAGTATGTTATCGGACAGGATTATGCGAAAAAGGTAATGTCCGTTGCCGTATATAACCATTATAAACGTGTCATTACAAATACGATGGATGAAATCGAGATTGATAAGTCTAATATGCTTATGATCGGACCGACAGGTTCTGGTAAGACCCATCTTGTAAAAACATTAGCAAGACTGTTAAATGTACCTCTGGCAATCTGTGATGCAACTTCTCTTACAGAGGCAGGTTATATCGGTGATGACGTAGAAAGTGTGCTTTCTAAATTACTTGCCAATGCCGATAATGATGTAGAAAAAGCAGAGACTGGAATTATTTTCATCGATGAGATTGATAAAATCGCAAAGAAGAAAAATACGACAAGCCGTGATGTAAGCGGAGAATCTGTACAGCAGGCACTCTTAAAACTGTTAGAAGGCAGCGAGGTAGAAGTGCCGGTAGGTGCAAGCTCTAAAAATGCGATGGTTCCGACTGCTGTAATGAATACAAGAAATATTCTCTTTATCTGCGGTGGTGCATTCCCTGGATTAGAGGATATTATCAAAGAGAGAATGACACAGCATTCCTCTATCGGATTCCATGCAGAACTTAAGGACAAATACGATCATGAAAAGAACATGTTACAGTATGTTACAGTAGAAGATATCCGTAAATTTGGAATGATTCCAGAATTTATTGGAAGATTACCAATAATATTTACATTAAATGCCTTGACAAAGGAAATGCTGGTTGATATTCTGAAAGAACCTAAGAATGCAATATTAAAACAGTATCAGAAACTTCTGGCATTAGATGAAGTGGATTTGCAGTTTGAAGATGGAGCTTTGACAGCCATTGCGGAGAAGGCTATGGAAAAAGATACTGGAGCGAGAGCACTTCGCGCGATCATCGAGAAATTCATGCTTGATATTATGTATGAAATTCCAAAGGATGATAATATCGGACGAGTTACAATCACAGAAGACTATATCCGTAACAATGGGGCTCCGCTTATTGAGATGCGTCCTTATCTTCAGCTTGAGCAGAAGAAGAGAGAGATAGCGGCTGCGGAAGAGCAGAAAGAGAATTAAGTAGAAACTAGAGTGAGTTTGAAAATTATTCCTGCAAGCTGTATGTCCAACTTACGGTAGATGCGGTAAAGAAGTACAGATACAAAAGACAAAGTATAAGGCAAAAATATTTAATAACGATATAATGTTAAAATTCCATAGAGGGGGTTAATTATGGAAAAGTTAAACCTGAAGTTTTTGCAGAGTCTGGCAACACAGTATCCAAGCGTGGCAAAGGCCTGTACAGAGATTATCAATCTGCAGGCAATTCTAAATCTGCCAAAGGAGACAGAACATTTTGTTTCTGATGTACATGGGGAGTACGAGCAATTTCTACATATCTTAAAAACTGGCTCAGGAGCCATTCGCAATAAGATAGAAGATGTTTTTGGTAATACACTCTGCGCCAGAGATAAAAAGAGTCTGGCAGCTCTGATTTATTATCCAGAGCAGAAAGTAGAGCGGATGCGGTTAGAGTTATCTGAAGAAGATTTTCAGGATTGGTATAAGGTATCCCTGCATCGCCTGATTGCGGTATGTAAGGAAAGCTCTGCCAAGTATACAAGATCAAAACTTAGAAAGAGTCTGCCGGCTGATTTTTCTTATATTCTTGAAGAGCTTTTGAGTGAAAATAACCGTGTTGTAGAAAAAGAAGAATATTATAATGAAATCTTTGATACGATTATCCGCTTAAACAGAGCGAAAGAATTTATTGTTGCCATTGCCGGGGTTATTCAGAAGTTAGTTGTCACACGGCTTCATGTTATCGGAGATATTTTTGACCGAGGCCCAGGCCCGCATATCATTATGGATCACCTGATGGAACACAGTAATGTGGACTTCCAGTGGGGAAACCATGATGTGGTATGGATGGGAGCGGCTTCTGGTCAAAAAGCCTGTATTGCCAATGTCATTCGTCTTTCAGCAAGATATAATAATCTTAATGTATTAGAAGATGGATATGGAATTAATCTTGTCCCACTCGCAAGTTTTGCGATTGAAACATATGCGAATGATCCTTGTCAGTGCTTCCGGGTTCATGCACAGGAAGACTCTGATTTAAGAGAAGTATCTCTCAATATGAAGATGCATAAAGCCATTGCTATTATTCAGTTTAAGTTAGAGGGACAGGTGATCAAGAGAAGGCCAGAGTTTAATATGGACAAAAGACTCCTTCTTGATAAGATCGATTACGAGGAAGGAACCATTATGATAGAAGGTAAGAAGTATGAACTTCTTGATAAATCCTTCCCTACTATTGACCCGAATAATCCATATGAACTTTCCGAAGCAGAAGAAGCCTTGATGAACCGCCTTTGCATGAACTTTTTAAACTGCGATAAGTTACAGGAACATATCCGTTTCCTATTTAATAAAGGCGGTCTGTATCTTTGTTATAATTCCAATCTTCTCTATCATGGCTGTGTGCCGCTTGATGAGAAGGGAAACTTCCGTAAAGTTAAGATTGGCAGCAAACAGTATTCTGGCAAAGAACTTTATGATGTGCTTGAGTACTACGCAAGAAAGGGATATTACGAGCAGGATAACAGAGAAGAACATGAATATGGAAAGGATATCATGTGGTATATCTGGTCTAATGAGAACTCCCCAGTCTATGGCAAGGAAAAGATGGCGACATTTGAGCGGTATTTCATTGCCGATAAAGAAGTGCAGATTGAGAGAAAAGACCATTATTACCGCCTGATAGAGAGAGAAGATGTTGTAAATAATATCCTCAAAGAATTTGGCGTAGATATCGAAAAAGGTCATATTATCAATGGGCATATGCCTGTTCACGTAAAAGAGGGTGAATCCCCTGTCAAATGTAACGGTAAAGTCATGATCATTGATGGTGGCTTTTCGAAAGCATACCGCGGAACGACAGGAATTGCCGGTTACACCCTTATCTATAATTCAAGAGGTCTGCGTCTTGTTTCTCATGAGACATTTACTTCGACAGAAGACGTTATCGAAAAAGAGATAGACGTACATTCTGATACCGTTATCCGTGAGGTTTCTGCTCAGCGTGAGAGAGTGATAGATACCGAAACTGGCCGCCAGTTAAAAGAGCAGATCAGTGACCTTGAGAAGCTGCTGCATGCTTATCGGACGGGACAGATTTTGGAAAAAGAATAAAAGGAGACGAACTCCAAAAAGAGAATCCATAGAAGGGCATATTTCTCTTGTAAACTAACATATATTTAATAAGACAATCTGAGATAGTGTGTTACGTTTTTTTATAAACAGGGAGATTTTTATCTTCTTCTAGCAAGAAGATTCCCCATTTAAGGGGATATCACTCGGTATACAGAGAAAACGGGAGGGTTGCTATGAATATGGACAGGAGCCAGAAGAATTTGGAGAGGAAAAAGGATGATAGAACGATTGAATATTTAGAATTGAAGTATGATACAAATATACAAAGGGGGCTTACGCTGGCAAAAGTGAGGCAGAAGCAGCGTGGGAAGAGGAGTTCTAGGAATAGTATAACGAAAGAGAAGAAGCGGATTTGGTTTATGTGTTTAAAACAGGAGTGCCAGAATCTGCTTTTCTTTTTCTTTCTATATTTATGTGTGGTAAGTGTTTTGTTTCAATTTGATCAAAGAGTAAAAACAGTGTTGTTTGTGTCTTTTATGGTATTTCTTTTTGGGAAGGTGGAAAAGACATTTCGTTATAGTAAAGTATTATTTAAGAAGGAAGAAATATATAAAACTAAAGTAGTGGTTTTACGAGAAAATATATTTCAATGTGTGCAGGTAAATAGTCTTGTAAAAGGGGACATTGTGCGTTTGAAAAGAGGGGAAAAAGTTCCGCTCGCTGTTATAAGTTTAAAGTTACCATATAAAGAATATAAACAGGGAGAAATTTTTGCAGAAAATACAGGACGGGCTATTGTAACACAGCAGGTGGTGTATCCTTTCTTTGAAAATGTGAAAGAGAATACAGGTATAAACAGAACTGTTAAAATGACAGAGAATATAGAAGATAAGTATGTAGAAAAAAATGAAAGCATGAAAGGAAAAATCTCTTTGAATACAATTGGTAAACAAAGGAAGAAACAAGGAAGACTATATGCGGCAGAGGAGAAAGAGAGAGAAGAAAATGGAGGAAGTTATACAGAAAATATGATTCTCCAGGAAATTTTTATCCGTCAGGGAATTTATTTTCAACCAGATTTTTTAAAAAAAACTGCGGTAGAAGGAGAAAGGCCAATCGTTGCTGTTGGTTTTGAAGATATATATTTCCCGTCCAGATTTCAAAAGGAGAAGTTTCAGCGATTTATGCAGGAATTAAAGAAAACAGGTGTGAAATACTTCTTTTTTACGAATCAGAACAGAGAATCGGCATTTTCTATTGGAAAACAGACGGGAATAGTGAAAGAAAAAAGAGAAGTGATAGATAGAAAACAGTTTTTGCTTCTAAAAAACGTGGCTCTCGAAAAACAGATAAAAAGTATTCGCATTTATTGCGGACTTTCAGAAGTCGAAAAAAGCCAGATTATAGCCATATGGAGAAAACATCAGCAGGAATATTCAAAAAAATTCTTGCAAAAGCAGGGAAGAATCCTGTTTATGTCTGGTTTAAATCAGAGTGGCAGAGAAAAAATAACAGAAGATTGTGTATACGCCTGTTGCCATAGCGGCAGCCAGGAGGGGGATATCTGGTTCAAAAAAAATTGGAGAGATACAATCGTAAAATATCTTACTGGACAAAATATCTGGCAGAAATTTCTTGAAAATACCCAAAAATGGGAAGGACAGATTCTGGCAAGCTTATGTATATTTATGCTCATATCTCTTCTGCTGTCCTTATATATGCCACAACAGGAAAACATGCAGAAAATTACACAGACAGGAAGCCTATTTTGTGCAGCATATATTATTGGAAAAGAAATTGTAGAAGAAGGATTCCGCAAATGGTTTCTGAAAAAATTGAAAAATAATTAGATTCTGATTTGCGTAGCAAAGGAGACACCGCTGTAGAGAAATCTGTAGTCGGATTGCCAGAAGGGTTCTTCCTCGTATTTTTTGAGCAATCCTACAGAAAATTTACAGCGGCTAACTATTCCAAATCCTACAAATCAGTTTCATGGAAAGCTATAATCGTCTGAATGATATCCAAATCCTATAATATGAATTCTGATTTTGCCTCGGCAACCTGGAAGTTTACAAAATTAATACCACTTATGGATTATTGAATTTTATCCTGCGTTTATGCTAATATAATTAACAAGCGTAACGATATGAAAAGGCTGAAGGATTTCGTATCATTACAAATATCTTACTAATAATATATTTTAGGAAAGGAAAAGCTATTCAAGCGAAAGCTTCAATAGCAGGATAGAATGATGGAACTGTTAAAAACAGGAGCGTATCTTGTAAATGGAACAGAAATTATAGAAGATACTCCGGAAGCCCAGGCAAGACTGCAGGCAGTGGCTGGTCCGGATGCACCTTCTAAAGAAGAAGCAGCGAAGGGAACAATTGCTTATGGTATTTTAGAAGCCCATAATACTTCTGATAACATGGAAAAGTTAAAAATTCGTTTTGATAAGTTAACTTCCCATGATATCACTTATGTAGGAATTATCCAGACAGCACGTGCATCAGGATTAGAGAAGTTCCCTATGCCATATGTTCTCACAAACTGTCATAACAGCTTATGTGCTGTTGGTGGAACAATCAACGAAGATGACCATATGTTTGGACTTACCTGTGCGAAAAAGTACGGTGGAATCTATGTACCTCCTCATCAGGCAGTTATCCATCAGTTCGCAAGAGAAATGCTTGCCTGCGGTGGAGCAATGATTCTTGGTTCTGATTCTCATACCCGTTATGGAGCACTTGGAACAATGGCAATGGGTGAAGGCGGACCAGAGCTTGTAAAGCAGCTCTTAAACCAGACTTACGATATTAATATGCCAGGTGTTATTGGAATCTACATGACAGGAGAGCCAATAAAAGGTGTCGGTCCACAGGACGTAGCTCTTGCGATTATCGGAGCAGTATTCCAGAATGGTTATGTAAATAATAAAGTTATGGAGTTTGTTGGACCAGGTGTTGAGAAGCTGAGTGCAGACTTCCGTATCGGTGTTGACGTAATGACAACAGAGACAACCTGTCTTTCCTCTATCTGGAAAACAGATGATGTAATTAAAGATTTCTATGATATCCATGGAAGAGTAGAAGATTACAAAGAATTAAATCCTGCAAAAGTTGCTTACTATGACGGAATGGTTAAGATTGATTTAAGCAAGATTCGTCCAATGATTGCTATGCCATTCCATCCAAGTAATACATATACGATTGAAGATATGAATAAGAACCTGATGGATGTTCTTCACGACTGTGAGCAGAAAGCACTTGTCAGCTTAGATGGACAGGTAGACTTTAAACTTACCGATAAAGTTCGCGATGGAAAGCTCTATGTAGAACAGGGAATCATCGCAGGATGTGCCGGTGGTGGATTTGAAAACTTGTGCGCAGCAGCAGATATTATCAAAGGAAAATCTATTGGAGCGGATGAATTTACATTAAGTGTTTATCCTGCAAGTACACCAATCTACATGGAATTAGTAAAGAATGGTGCAGCAGCAGCCCTTATGGAAAGTGGTGCTATCGTAAAAACAGCATTCTGTGGTCCATGTTTCGGTGCGGGAGATACGCCATCCAACAATAGCTTAAGTATCCGTCATTCCACAAGAAACTTCCCGAACAGAGAAGGTTCTAAGTTACAAAATGGTCAGATTGCTTCCGTAGCATTAATGGATGCCCGCTCTATCGCAGCAACCGCAGCCAATAAAGGATACCTTACGCCAGCAACAGACCTTGATGTAGAATATACAGGAAGAAAATATCACTTTGACAGCAGCATTTACGCAAATCGTGTATTTGACAGCAAAGGAGTGGCAGATCCATCTGTAGAGATTAAGTTCGGACCAAATATCAAAGACTGGCCAAAGATGAGCGCACTTCCAGAAAACATGATTCTGAAAGTTGTGTCCGAGATCCATGATCCAGTTACAACGACAGATGAATTAATTCCATCAGGAGAAACATCCTCCTACCGTTCGAATCCACTTGGCCTTGCAGAGTTTACTCTTTCAAGAAAAGATCCTGCTTATGTAGGACGTGCCAAAGAAGTAAGAGCAGCACAGGAAGCAGTAGAAGCGAACAGCAATCCAGTAGAAGCATTAGCAGAATTAGCACCAGTAATTGATGCAATTCACGCTAAGTATGCAGATGTTACCAATGAAAATATTGGAATCGGAAGTACAATCTTTGCTGTAAAACCAGGTGACGGTTCCGCCAGAGAACAGGCAGCATCCTGCCAGAAAGTATTAGGTGGCTGGGCTAACATTGCAAATGAATACGCTACAAAGCGCTATCGTTCCAACCTTATTAACTGGGGTATGCTTCCATTCCTTATTGAAAAAGGTGACCTTCCATTCGCAAACGGAGATTACATTTTCCTGCCAGACGTAAGAAAGGCAGTCGAGACAAAGGCAGCAGAATTTGAAGCTTATGTTGTAAAAGACGGAAGTCTCACACCATTTGCTTTAAAAATGGGTGAATTAACAGATGATGAGAGAGAGATTATCTTGAAGGGATGCCTCATTAACTACAATCGACAGTAATTCTGAGTTGCCGCAGGCAAGGTAGACGGTGCTACAGAGGAAGTAGCGTTCGGATTACCAGAAGATTATGAGTAGAACCACTAAAAAATTGCCCCATTTTGTTCCGTTGTGCTAAATGGGGTAGATTTTTAAGTGGTTCTTTCTTGTGTTTTTTGAGCAATCCGACTAAAAGCTTTTGTAGCATCTCCCTTGCCTGTGGTAAATCAAAATTGTATACATATTAGTGCACTATTGACAAAAGGAAAGTATTTGGTATATCATAAAAAAGATTATTAACTTTTAAATGTAAGTTATCTAAAAATCAGAACAAAAGACAATTGACAACATTGAATGAGAGAAGAAGGAGTGGAGTAAGTATGAAGGTTTCAGGAAATGACCTGTTTGTAACGGCAATGAAAAAGGAAGGCGTGGATACGATTTTCGCATATCCGGGTGGCATGGTCGTCAATCTTCTAGATGCACTCCATGATTGTCACGGGATTGACCTCGTATTACCAAGACATGAGCAGGGGTTGATTCACGCAGCGGATGGTTATGCCAGAGCAACCGGCAAGGTTGGTGTATGTTTAGTAACCAGTGGACCGGGTGCTACGAACTTAGTAACAGGAATTGCTACAGCAAACTATGACAGTATTCCATTAGTATGTTTTACTGGACAGGTGCCAGAGCATTTGATCGGTAATGATGCGTTTCAGGAAGTAGATATCATTGGAGTGACTAGAAATATTGCGAAGTTTGTTATCATGGTCCGTGATAGAGAGATGTTAGCACAGCGAATTAAGGAAGCATTTTACATTGCAAGATCAGGAAAGCCAGGGCCGGTTCTTGTAGATTTACCAACAGACGTTATGGCAGAACTGGGTTCAACTTCTTATCCAACAGAAGTAAATATCCGTGGATATAAGCCGAATAAGGGTGTTCATGTAGGACAGCTTAAGAAGGCGATTAATCTGTTAGAAGAAGCGAAAAAGCCGATGTTTTTAATCGGTGGGGGAGTAAATCTCGCTCATGCTCAGGAAGAGATGACAAAGCTTGCAGAAAAGATTGATGCTCCAGTAATTACGACCGTTATGGGACGAGGAGCTATTTCCACAGAGCATCCTTTATATATTGGTAATATCGGAATGCATGGTTCTTATGCTGCTAATAAGACTGCAGATGAGTGCGATTTAATGTTCTCTATCGGATGCCGTTTTAATGACCGGGTAACTGGTGAGATTAAGAAGTTTGCACCGAATGCTAAGATTGTCCATATTGATATTGAATCCGCAGCGATTTCAAGAAATGTTACAGTAGATATTCCGATTGTTGCAGATGCGAAGGCAGCAATCTTAAAGATATTAGAGCATACAGAACCAATGAAGCATGAGGAATGGATTGCAGAGGTAAAAGGCTGGGATAAAGAATATCCTCTTCATATGGAAGTAGAAGAGGGAGTAAACCCACAGCGTATCATCGAGACTTTGAATGAAGTGTATGCAGACAGAGATACAGTATTTACCAGTGATGTAGGACAGCATCAGATGTGGGCTTCCCAGTATCTGAAGTTAGATGCGACTCATAGATTAGTACAAAGCGGAGGACTTGGTACGATGGGATTTGGCCTTCCATCTGCCGTAGGAGCACAGATTGGATGTCCAGAGAAGTCTGTCGTATCAATCAGTGGTGACGGTGGATTCCAGATGAACATGCAGGAGCTTGCAACAGCAGTATGCCAGGAACTTCCGTTAGTAAACATTGTATTTAACAATAATCGTCTCGGAATGGTTCGCCAGATGCAGGAACTCTTCTTTAAGAAGCGTTATACAATTACCTGCCTGCGCTATCATAAGTCCTGCAAGGGTAAATGTGGTACACCGGGCTGGGTATGTCCAGAGTATGTTCCTGATTTCGTAAAGATGGCAGAAGCTTACGGTTCTAAAGGATATTTTGTTACAAGTAATGATCAGTTAAAAGATACGATTCTTGAGGCGAGAGAGTACGCAGAGAAGAATAAGAAACCAGTTATTGTAGAATGTATGGTTGCTCCAGATGAACTGGTTATGCCGATGATCAAGGGTGGAGCAAGCTTTGAAGATATTATGTTATAGGAGGATGCAGAGATGAGAGAGATAAATACAGAAAAGAAAAAAAGATGGGTATCTCTGTATGTGGAGAACCGAATTGGTGTATTAGCACGTATTTCAGGAATGATGTCTGGAAAGTCCTATAACATTTCAAGTATTACAGTAGGTGTTACAGAAGATCCTACAGTATCAAGAATGACAATTGGCCTTTCTTCTGACGATGCAACTTTTGAGCAGATTAAAAAGCAGTTAAACCGCTGCGTAGAGGTAATTAAGCTTAACGATATTACCGATGCCCCAACCCATATGAAGGAGATTCTTTTCGTGAAGATTCATGAATGTTCTGAATTTGAGAAGGGTGAGATTTTCCGTATCTCACAGGTATTTGGAGCTAAAGCGATTGACTACGGTATTAACAGTGTTCTTTTAGAGAGTGTAAATACAGAGGGACGTAATAACGACCTTATTGCTCTTTTAACAAGAAAGTTTGATCATGTGGAAGTTGTTCGAGGTGGTATTGTTGCAATAGAGTCTATCAGCATGATTGACCGTTAATATTTAGAATAAAATATTGTTTTTCCATTATAGAATTTACGATTTAGAGCGTATTTGAAGAATTATTTCAACAATCGGTATATTTGTTTTGTAGAGAATATGTCCTTTGTTTGGATAAGATTTCCATAAATTGTGATTTATACTTAACAGAAAGTATTTTTGAATGCGGCTTAACAGAAGGGTATTTAAACATCTATGTTTAGATACTCTTCTTTTTTTGCTTTTGGGATTGGAATGTTATATATGGGGAAATGAAAGTACAAAAATATAATTGATGAATAAAAAAGAAATAAAGTAAAATATTGACAATTAAGAAGCGGAATGCTAAAATGAAATGGAAATATTTCCTAAAAATGAAAGGAGTGTAAAACGAGAAGAGAGATATTTTAAGCAACAGGGAAATATAGAATTTTTCAGGAGGGCAGAAAATGCGGATATTTTTTAGGAGAATCCTTATTTTTGTTTTAGTAGCTGCACTTTTTTTTACAAATATCAACATAAGCGTAGCTGCTTCTGGAATAGGGAAAGAGAGTTTCTACCAGATGAAAAATGAACAGGAAGATACCAGACAGATAGAGAATATTACAACAGAAAGTCAGGAGAGTACGACAGCCATTTCTAAAGAAACAACGGAAGAAAAGGAAAAATCAGAGCAAGGAACCACGGAGCAGCATAATGAAGCAGAAGAAAAGAGTACAGAGCAGGAATCGGAAAGTGCAGGAACACAGGATAAATCTCAGCAACAACAGGAGAAATTAACAGGTTCAGAACTAAAAGAAGGGGGACAGACAAAAAAATCTACAGAAAGGAATCAGGAACAGTCCACAGCGGAGCAGAGGGAAGACGAGGAGGAAGAGTCTGTACCAGTAGTAATGTCTACTCATCCAAGCACAAACCATTCTGTAACAATGCCTGATGTTACCAGCCATTATTTTTTATTACAAAAAAACAGCAAAAAAGTGGGAAGCGTGACAGGAAAAAATCTGCTTACAGTAGCCAATGCACAGGCGGCATCGAAGTATATTTATGAAAGTTATTCAAATGGAAGACAGTACAATTTTACTCCCCGTTTTAATAATAACAGTTCAGTAAGCGTTGGTGGAGGAACAGGCGGAGAAGTTTCTTTTACAAAAGTGAAAAATGGAACAGAAAGTGAATTTGGTACTTTATATCCTGCCGTATCGAAAGGACGTATTGCATCGAAAGTATTTAATTTACAGAAAACTACGGTGAATCCATATGCAGTATATAAAGATGTTGGAAATTGGTATGATTATAATACGAAGAGAACATATAAGATTGATTTAAAGATTACAGTAACAGGATATAAATTTCCAAGGGCAGCGATAAGAAAGCAGTTGTCGAATCAGGATTTAAAAGCGCCATATATTGGATTCCAGAAGAACAAGATTGGTATATCTGTTATGGGTACAGATTATGTGCAGACTCGCATGGATTTCTATTATAGTGGAACGACAACACCGGTTTCAGGAATCAAAGGATTAATTCAGTTTTGTGATATTGATGCACAGCAGGGTGTTGATTTTGGAACAGGTTTTGAGAAAGTACTTATGTTTCAGATGCAGCAGTCAAAACTTCAGTATAATGCGACAGGATTGATTACTGGTTCGAAAGGATATGTTTCTTCAAGGACGAGTGAAGGTTTTGACAATAATGATGAGACAACAACCGCAGTTGGAATTTTTGCGGGAAGTACGGTGAATTGTCGATGGACAGTAGCCAAATGTGACCAGAAGGATACGGGCGGTAATGCGGCATATGCGGTAAAAAGTGGATATGGGATTCCAGCGGATAGTTCACTGGCAGATTCTACATCCTATTATTGGTCAAACAGTACAGGACTGCTTTCGATTCGTGCAGATGTAGGGATTGGATTATTACCAGATGAAGTAAAGAAAGCGATTTATCATGGAAAAATCAATTCTAAAAATTCAGAATCAGCAAAGAAATTTCTGGGGTTGTCTGATAGAAAGGAGACATTTTCCTATGTTTTATCTGCACCAGTTCCGAGTCCGTCCAATGTAACTACGGCGAAGTATACATCATTTCAGTTTGAGGATAAAGTAGAATCGCTTTTGAACGTAAAAGATGTGAAAGTATATGCAGATGAGGCGGTAAATAATAATGTCCAGGCTGATCAGATGAATTATACAGATGTAAGTGCTAATTTTAATATAACAAAAACGCAAGGGACAGATCATGCCACGACAGTGAAAGTGGCAGCGAAAAATGCGAAGTTATCAGCGGCGGCTTTTTATGGACACAGTTATTATGTGCATATAGAAGTGCAGATGAAATCGGATGAAGAGTTACATAAAATTAATAAATCAGTTGCGGACTGGTATCAGACAGATAATACTGTGACTGCGAAAGTATCTGAGGCAGGAAAATGTCAGGGAAGTGTAGCAGTTTTAAATAAGGGAACATTAAATGTAGCAAATAATCAGGGTGGTTCAGTAAAAAAAGAATCGAATTATGTGGCATCTAAAGCAGGGATGATAATTAAAGTAAAAAAGACAGATCAAAATAGCGGGCAGCCAATCGAAGGAGTGACATTTGGTTTATTTGGCGGTGAAAATGTCAGTATAGATAAAGCAGAACCAATAGATACGGCAGTAACAAATAAAGAAGGAATTGCTGTATTTAAGACAGGAACTAGCTATAGTTTTTATAAAGATAAATATGGAGATGGTCCATATTGCGTTAAAGAAATTGCTATTCCTGCAGTCTATAAAAATGTGTGGAAGCCATCCCTTAATAAAGAGTGGACTTACAAAATTCCAACTTTAAAATCAGAAGCTCTGTTTGATCTTTCTTCAAATATACCACTGGAGGCACAGTTAGAAAATACAAATTATCAGGCGGAAAAGAATTTAATAAAGGTTTACAAAAAGAGCAAAGATACGGGAGCATATTTATCTGGAGCGGAATTTACCCTGTTACAGTGGTCACAATCTAAAAATCAATATGAAGAACTCTTTACTTTAGAAGAAGATGTGGATGAGAATAAGAGATCGGTTTATCAAAATAAGCAGGAATTTAAAAATACTCTGGATAATTTAGGTCGTTATAAAATTGTGGAGAAGAAAGCGCCGAAGGGGTGCATATTAACGAAGCAAGAGTGGACGTTTGAACTGTCGGAAAATACAGACAATAAGGAGAATTCTGTCATTTTTGAAAATTTGTCAACAGGAGAAAAGCAAAAAGGCAGTTTAGTATATGAGAATCCACTTCAAAAAGGAAAGCTCCTTATCCAAAAAGAAGATGATGAGGGGCAGCCAGTGAGTGGTGCTGTTTTTTCAGTAACTGCGGCGCAGGACATTTACGCACCGTGGGATGTCAAGGAAGATGGAACACCAGCTTCTGATACAAAACCTCTTGTTACAAAGGGAGAGGTAGTAGATAAGATTACAACCGGAGAAGATGGAAAAGGAGAAAGCAATAAGTCATTATATATTGGTAAATATATCGTAGAGGAAATTAAAGGAGCATGGAATCATATTAAAGGAGATACGATTTATGAAGCAGAGCTGCATTATGGTTTAGACAGCAGTAAAGAATTGATTAGTTATCATCTTAAAGTAAACAATCTTTTGATGCATCCATCACTTGCAGTTTCTAAGCTTGCAGATAAAACAACCAATGAAGAGAAAAAAGCAGTTGCTTTTGATGAAAAAACAGGACGTTATATAGAGAAAAAGGTGACAGGACGCTATAAGGCAGGAGAATTCGTTGATTATACAATAAGAGTAACAAATACAGGGAATGTTTCTCTTTACAATATCAAAGTGACAGATGATATGGATTGTAAGGGGAAATTTGATGGACAGACACTCTCTAAATATGCAGATATGGAAACCGCAGCATTTGTACTTCCTGAATCGGGCTATTTTGTGACGAAAAGCGGAGATAAAGTATATGCTCAGATGTCAACATCATCTAATCTTGTATTAAGCCTGCATCATCTTGCAATAGCTGACAGCGTTGAGATGCATGTGAAAGTAAAATTAAAAGAAGATGTGAAAGATGCGTGGAAGCTTAAGAATGAAGTTCGCGTTCAGGCACAGTATGATGATAATGGACAAGAAGACGATGCGGATAAGCCACATCTAGTTGATGTACCAGTAAAGGACTTAGTAGATGGAGAGAATAATAGTCTGGTCGTAGACTGGGATTATATCAATATTCCGGGAATTCCAGAGGAAAAGGTAATAAAGACTGCCGATAGAACAACAGGAATTCAGATTGAAAATGGAGAGATAACGTCAGGGTCTAAAATACCTGGAATATACAATGCAAAGGAAAAAGTAAAGTTCTCTATTATAGTAAAGAATTCCGGGGAGGCAGCTTTAAAAAGGATTACAGTAAAAGATGCATTAAGCGATGAACTTAAAGCCGTATCTGATATGGAAAGTGCAGGTTTTGTTTTTGATGATGCAACTGTGGATAAAGATAGTTTTTATGTTCTCACTACAGCAAAAGGAAAGAAGATTACAGCCAAAGTAGTAGATAAAAATACAGTGATATTATGTAATACAGGAGAGGATAGTTCTGGAACAGACCGCCTCTTTGCAGATGATTATATTACGTTAAATTATAGCGTTAATTTATTGCCTGGAACAGCGAATTTATATGATCTTTCTAATAAAGTATATGTTAATGGATGGTACTTTAATGGAAATGAAGACGAAGAAGTTCCAGGAAAAGACGATGAAGATATTATTGAAGTGCCAGGAATACCAGAAGGAAGAACAGCAAAACTAGCTGATAAAACAACTGGGGTTGTCTTAAAAGAAGGCAGATATGATGCAGGGGCTAAGATTTCCGGCGTTTATGAGAATGGAAATGAAGTAACTTATAAGATTACAGTAACCAATACAGGAAGTGCCAATTTATATGATTTAAGATTGACGGATGTTCTTAGTAAGGAATTAGAAGAAGCTCTTGAAAAGGATAGTGTTTCTTTTATAGAGCAGGTCTACACATCCAAAGACAATCGCAAAGTGCGCACAAAGTTAGAAGAATCACAGAAGTTATGGATGGATTTCCTGGCAGCAGGAGATGCCGTAGATGTGTATTTGAAAGGAAAAGTACGCATAGATGTCGGAAATCTTTTTTCACTTGAGAATATTGTAAATTTAACAGCAAGGTATAAAAAAGGAGACGAAAAAGCACGCAAAGAACAGGACGAAACAGGAAAAGAAGAAACTAGTACAGAAAAGAAAGAAGAAACATCAAAAGACGATGAAGCAGAGAAAGAAGAGGATAAAAAAGATGACCAAAAGGATGATCAAAAGGATGATCAGGAAGGAACAAAGGTACCGGAAAAAGAATTAGAACCATTATCAAAAGAAAGTAAAAAGGCAATAGAAGAAGCCTACGAGGCTATTCAGAAACTTACCGTAGAAGAACTGCAGGAAGAAAGTAAACAATATGCAGAAATCCCAGTCACAGAATTAATGCAGGACGAAGATTATATTAATATACCCGGAACTCCGCTTGCAAAGATTGCAAAATTAGCAGATAAAACACAGGGAGTCACACTGGTAAAAGGCAGATATGAAGGTCAGAAAGAAGAAGGTATTTATGAATACGGGGATACCGTAGATTATACGATCACATTAACGAATGCAGGAACTGCAGATTTATATAACCTGCTTGTGGATGACACTTTAGATAAGAAACTATTATCTATATTAAAATCAGATTCTATTACTATTACAACTGGGCAGGTTACAACAAAGATGGGAGATACCATTCAGGTTAGGACAGCAGAGAAAGATGAAGACATAGGAAAAGACTCAGAATCCATAACAAAGCAGTTAGAAAGTCGTTCTGTTGTATTAGATCATCTAAAAAGTGGAGATAGTGTCGCTATTCATTTAAAAGGAATCATACAATCAGGAGCGAACAGAGACACTGGATTAAATAATATGGTACATCTTGTAGCGCAGTATAAAACAGTGAATGAGAATGGAGAAAACGAAGAAAATTATGTTGAAGATACCCCAGAGATGACGGATAACGATACAGTAGGAATCGGTACTCCAGATATTTTAGCAGCCAAAAAAGCAGATAAAACGAAAAATGTTATTTTAGAAAATGGACGTTATACAGGAAAGAAAAAGTATGGAACTTATAAAGCGGGAGAAGAAGTTCAGTTTATACTTACAGTCACTAATGTGGGTAATGGAACGGCAAATCATGTAAAAGTAACAGAAGAACCATCAACGGAGTTGAAAAAATATGTTCAAATGAAAGGGTTTGCCAATAAAGCTGGTGATGTGATACGAACCAAAAAGGGAAAAGAACTACATATAGAAACATCAAAAAAACGAGAACTCTGTTTGGAAAAAATAGAAGCGGAGGATGCTGTAGAACTAATATATATTGGAAAAGTAAAGAAAGATATTCCATCTATAAAATTCCTGAAAAATGAAGTGGTCATTACAGGACAAAATAAAGATGGCAGTAAGATACCAACGACATCAAAGATGAGTGATTATGACAAAATTAATTTAAAAGAAAAGGAAATAAAGAATCAAAATCCAAAGAAAAATAGAGAAACTGGCACGAAAGGAAATGGAGCAAAAACAGGAGATAATACGCCGGTTTTTATGTATAGTTTCTTAAGTATAGCAGCCATCTTAGCACTTAGCGTTCTCATCTCTTATAAAAATAAAAAACGAAAAAATTGAAAACGCGAAGAAACATAATAGCAATATAACGATGAAATAAGAGAGGGTAAGAAATCTTAATCTCTGCTTACCCTCTCAAAAACTTGACATAATCTATGAATTTTGATATTATATTCGTTGTGAAAACGAGGCGTGGCTCAGTTTGGTAGAGCGCTGCGTTCGGGACGCAGAGGCCGTGGGTTCGAGTCCCGTCGCCTCGATTAGATTCTTTAGTGGGAAACTCTTTGTTTATGAGGAGTTTTCCACTTTTTTATTGTCTCAAAAGAGATTATCTTGTTGTCACCATCTGTCACGCTTTCGGAAATTTCTTCCCTAGATATTGTGGTGAGGTTATTTGTTATAACATTGCTACTCAATGCATTTAAAACAAGTGAGTCAGTTTCTGTTTCATCTTTCAAGTTGAATATGTAATGTTTCATTGTTGTAGATTCATCAGCATGACCTAACAACTTACTTATGATTGTTATGGATATTCCTCGTTGGTATAATGTTGATGCATAGGTTTTTCTTATTTTGTGCATACTTCTTATTGGAATACCTGCATAAGCACAGCCACGCCTTAATTGTCCGTCAAGTGCATCTCTGGTAATAATTGTCCCATCTTCTGTTAGAAACAAAAATCCTTTGTTTTGATTTCCATTTAAAACATTAATCTGTCTGATACGGTCAATATATTCTAATGCCTTTGGCGTAAGAGGAATTTTTCTTTCCCCACAATCGCTTTTTGTATAATCAACAACATTCCAACCTATTTGTTTTATATTCTCCAAGTCAGTTATATTATTTTCTTTTACAACTTGCCGATGAATATAAAGTTTAGATGTTCCGTTTTCTGAAATAATATCAGACTCTTTCAAAGCTAATAACTCACCACATCTAACCCCTATTTCAAAGTCTAACATAATTGCAAGTGGTACAGCATTTAAAGGGTCATTCTGAATCCTGCGTTCCATCTCTTTAATTAAAATGCCACGTTCTTTTGCTGTAAAGACTTCTTTTTCATTTGCTTTTTTTCTTGTCGGGGTTATTTTCTTTTTATTGACTTCCACACGATAGGGGCTTTTATCAATGTATTCTGCATTTACAGCATATTCAAAAGTCTGTTTTAAAACTCCACACATATTTTTGAAAGCCTTATCTTTCATAGTGTGTTCATTTACAATGTCATTCAAAAGATTATCAACGTCTATTTTTGTTATCTCTACAAATGGCTTATAAATAAACTCTGTGTGTGGTTCATAGAACTTTTTCCAGTCCTGCATCATACGATTGATAGTACCGCCGCTGACTTTGCTTTTTTTATATTCCATAAATTCATAGAAAAGTTCTTTCAAGGTCGCTGTGTTCTGTTCCTTATCCGCTTGTTGTTTCTTTTCTAGTTCTATGAAGTAATCACAAAGTTTATTTTCAATATCTTCTCTGTTTTTGCTTCTACGGCGAAAACAACCGTTTTTAAGTGTTTTATCTGGTATACGGAAATACCATTCATTACCATAATGTTTGATTAAATCTCCATACTGTTCTAATATCTGTTCTCTTTTCATTTTTTCTGTATTTTCCAATACATCTGCAATAGAAATAATATTATTATCAATAGCATATTGAATATCATCTATATTAAATTCTTTCATAAAACAATTTCCTGCTAACTATCATCAAAATAAAATATCATAAGTTACAACCCTCCAATGTTGTTATTTCTTATTGTTTTGTTTGCTTCTTTTTAATTATTTCAACAAACCTGTTGTATCTGTCAATCACATCATGAATAGAACTATTTTCAATTTCGTCTTTCAATTCTCTTTTGTATAAATATAAACTGTTCCTACTGATTTGTGCCATTTGTTGTGTTTCCGCATCTGATAAAGAACCGCCAAATGTTTTGTTGTGTTTCAAAATGATTTGTTTAGAATAAATGGCTTTCTTGACGGTAAGAGTAGCACCTTTTTTCTGTCCAATTTGTTTTCCGTTCTTCCTAGCGGTTTCTATTCCCTCTTTTGTCCTCTGGTGCAAGTCTTGTACCTCTTTCTCTGCCTGTTCAAATGCAATCTCTATTTGTTTCCTTGCCAATATCATTAGATACTCATTAATACCTTTTAGGATTACGTCAACGTCTGTGCCTGTCATTTCCAACTGATTGCTCAGTGCTTGTTTGTAAGTATCAGTATCTATGTAATGTTCTTTTAGAAATACTAGATTAATTCCTTTGTTATACAATATTTGATAAAGTTCAAATCCCTCACTTGCGGTTCTGCTCATTCGGGATACAGAATCAAAAACTATAGTATCACCTGTTTTTGCTTTTTTCAGAACTTTATCGAGTTCCTTTCTACCTTGAAACTTCGTTCCTGTGAATATTTCCTTCACAATCTTTGCTTTAGGATATACGGAAAGTATATTCCTCACCTGTCTGTCTATGTTCTGTCTTTTTGTTGAAATTCTGCAATATCCATATACCATATTGTTATACCTCTAATGTATGTACCAAAAGTAACTAACGTCCCTTGTTGTATCGTGATAGTAGCATACAAAAACCAGAATGTCAATCACTTTTGGTACTTTTTTGATACAGGGTAAATTATGTACCTAATATTTATTGTTCTTTATCTGAATCCTGCTTTGTTATGTCCTGTAGTTCTCTTATGAGAAGATAAGAAGTGCAGGACAATCCTAATTTTTTTACAAGGTGTTGCAATATCCATCTTAACAATCCTGTTTTAAATTTATTTGTAATTTGGTACGAGTTCTTGATTAGTTCAAGAGTACCCAAAGTGCCTAAGTTAAGTTTATCATTTTCCATTTTGTTTTCCTCCTAATACCTCTAAGAACAAATCATAGTTCACAACAAATTTGTTACCTACTTTTAAACATGGAACGTGTTTTTCCTCAATAATCATCTTACGGAGAAAATTATAATTTAATCCTGTCTTTTTCTGTAGTTCATTGAGAGAGAGCAGGAGAGGAGGGTTGGGGGCTTTCTCAATATTCTCCTGTCTCTTTTTCCTTGTTAGTTGCCTTTTGGCTAGAATGGCAAGCTTTCTTAGCTGTGCGGCTTGATTATTGGCTTTCATTCCCCACACCGCCTTCCCAGTAGCTTGTTTCATTTACAATCGTATTCATTTGTTGTACAGCCATGTTCAGTTTAAGACAGTTCATCATTTCAGAAGCCGACTCTTTCTTTACAGATGATAATTCGCTCTGCTTTTTTTCTTCAAACATTCTTTGAGCAGGCGATTTCACTTTATTGAATAGTATGTCTAATTGTTTTAATGAGAAAAGATTTTCGTACTGGGGCATAGCACTTAATTTTGTAAGTGCGATTGCATCAACTCGATTAGCCTGCTTTACCCAATTTCCCACAAGCCTACGGTTGATTTGAGAACCGTCTTTTGTATTGTTTTGTTGAAGCTGTAAGAAATACTGATACATTAAACTGTTTGATTGTTCATTTAAATCTCGGAGGACTAATGGAGACTCTGAAAAAGTTCTTTGCTCTATGTTTTTGATTTGTTTGTCAAGTTCTGTTCTTTTGTTCTCTGATTCATCTAAGAGGACTTTAAGAACATCTAAAAGCATACTGTGGAGTTCATCAACTTGCGTAGATGATGCACCTTCCATTCTCTGAAATTGTCGAATGTTATTTCTGATAATTGTGTAATCATCAAATACCATATGACTGATTTGTTTCTCTATGTTTTTGTAGGAGCGGCGTATCTTATCTCTTTGCTCCTGCATCTGTTGTTTAGTTTTTACATTTGTATTTTTATTAAAATAATAGCTCACGTTTTCCTACCTTTCTAAGCTTCATATAGCCTTATTAATGGATTCTAGGGGGATTAGGAATATATATGTCAGTTTCCCATTCCTCTGAATCTTCCCATACATCTGTTTCTTTAAAATCCTTTTTATTACTTCCCACTGTTATCAAATTGATATTTAATAAGTTCTTGTCTTTCTGTTCTGTTTCATCAAACAAAACATAACTTTTTCCAACACATTTATCTAGTAGATACTGGTTTGCCTGCAATCTTACCCTCTGGTCGAGTGCTTTATCTGCGATATTCATTATGTTTTGTAAAGCTGTCAAAGAATAAGATTTGAGTTGTTTTTCAAATACTTCCTTTTGTTCACGTTCCCATTGTGTTAGGGGTTTTCTCGACAACAGCTATCACTCCTTTTATAACTATTTCCTCAATCTTTAGCTCTATGTTTTCAACCTTTGTTTTAATGAAAACATAGGAGAACATTGACTTGTTTGTATGTTGTGGTCTTGACAAAACAGGACAAATGAGTCCATTCTCAACTTTCATTGATTATGGCTTTTGAAATTCGAACAAAGGCATCGACAACCCCTTCATTGATTTGAAGTTCACCGCAGTTTCTTACTTTTTTGATAGCCCTGTTGGCGGTATTACTCTTTTCATAGTATTGTTTTGCCGCTTTACAAAAGAAAGCGTAATCCCATTCTATGATTTGTCTATTTATAAGTGCAACAGTAGTAGGCTTACCACAGAACCTTTTAAAATCATTGTAAATAATAGTTATACACTCTTTGTAAAAAGGGTGTCCGTCATTAGTCCAGAATCTATCAATGAAATAATTTTTATAATCCTTTCTGTACATATCAAGAAGTCTTTTGATAGATGAAACTGTAAGAAATTCTTTAAGTGTCTGTCCTGCTTTTGCGTGATTTAAACCATTCTTGTTATAGATGATTTCAAACCGTATTTTTCCTGTATTATCTTGTTTTGTTTCCTCATTCCCTTTTCTCTGTTCCTTCTTTTGCTGTTCCTTCTGTTTATCATATATCTTTAATGCCATACGGTCATTTGACAATAACTGTGTCTTGATAGATTCCACCTGCATACCACTTTTAAGTTGAGATACAGAATCGTACCTTCTGCCTGTTTTCACACCTGTACACCAAAGACATAACTTCTCATTTTTCTGTAAGAGCATATGGGCTACCATATTAAGCATTGGCTCTACGTTCTCTTTTTTCTCCAATGTAACTGTGCTATTTACCTCACAGACGCTCACAAATAATGTGGGGTAGTTTTCACCAAATAAATCAACCATCTGCTTTTCAACCATCTGAACAATTTCTTTGAAATGAAAAAAATCAAATTCGGTCAATGGTTTTGTGTTTGAATCATATAGACATTTGGGTAAGTTAAGATTCAATCTATACCCACGGGTTTTTCCTGTTTTTTTTGTTAGTGTTCCAATAATGTTGTTTGTTCTATCGCTTACGAAATCATAGGCATTTTCTAATAATTCGTCTTCGGTTGGAATGTCCAATGTTAGAGTGTCCAATCCAATTTCTAGCTTATTGTTTTGTTTCCTACGCATTTTATTCTCCTTTTTTATACAACAAAAAAGCAGAAACATTATTCACTAACATTTCGGTTTAATGCTAACAAGGATGTTTCTGCTTTTCTTTTTTTGATAACAAAAGATAACAAAAAAGGATTTTATTTTAGGGTTTACTTGCGGCGTACTATTAAGATTCACCGTTGCAACACATAAACAATATGTATGCAATTACAATCTCCACAATAACATAAAACAAATAGAAATCAAAAACCGATAGGATAACATTTGTGTAATTTTAATTTGACTATATTCAATTCCCTTGATTTTGTATGAAATAAGTAGCACTAGAACAGTGCCACGATTCTGAAATGATTTTGTTGTATCTGAATTTATATTAATTATATCATAGAAATAGAGAAAAATCAAGTGGAATTTGACAAAAAATAATATTTTTGATATAATTAAAGATTTATATATTAAATTGATTAACTTAGAGTACCCTTGTAAGCTCCATACAGGCTCATATAAGCATTTTAATGTACAAAATGATTCTTTGATAACCTAATAAATAAAATCATTAAAATAACCATGTAAATATACTGTGATACAATATACTTGCATCGTTATTTTAATTAGCAGATGTATTGGAATCTCCTTTCACAAGATGTTGTATGTGTCACGCAAGTGTCACGTTTATTTTACGGTTTTTGAAATATCGCATAAATAAAGGCTATTACAAGATAAACTAAGGTTCGAGTCCCGTCGCCTCGATTCTAAAACCGCATAAATAAAGGCTCTGAGGACTCCGTGAATATTTAGTAAATCAAAGTAATCAAGAAGTGAGATTTTGTACGAAGGAGCTTAATAAAATTTTGAAAATTATATCAGCAAAAGCATCGGAAATCTACTTAAACGATAGATTTTCGGTGCTTTTTTGTTGAGATAGTTTTATTTGAAAGAGAAAATAATATATAGTGCTTTATGGTCTCTGTCCCATTCCACCTTCTAATGTGATTGTCTCTCCGTTCATATATTTGAAATCTGGAGAAGCAAGCTGTACACAGGCGCGACCGATTTCTTTTTCTACATCTCCATAATGACCTGCTGGCGGCATCTTAACATTTGCTTTGAATGCTTCTGGATAAGCTTTTTCAAAGTTTTCAAGCTGAGCAGTCCAGGCAAGGGGACAAACAACATTAACGTTGATTCCGTCTGCGCCCCATTCTGTAGCGGCTACACGGGAAAGTCCACGTATTCCTTCTTTGGCAGCGGCGTAAGCACATTGACCGTAATTTCCGAATAAGCCAGCGCCGGAAGCAAAATTAATAACAGATCCCTTTGTTTCTTTTAAATATGGATAGCATGCTTTCATGTAATAGAATACGGCATATAATCCAGAATATAATGCGAGATTGAACTGTTCTGTTGTGTGGTCCGCAAGACTGACACCAGAAGCAGAAGCCTGTGCATTATTAATTAAAACATCAATTCGTCCGAAAGTGTCAATAGCCTGTTTTACTACATTTGCAACAGCGGCTTCATTGTCTGTTCCTGCATTAACATCTGCCTGCACTGGAAGTACCTGAATGCCATAGAGCCTTTCTAACTCTTCTTTCGCATCTTCTAATTTCTGCAGATTTCGTCCGGTAATCACGAGGTTTGCGCCCTCTTTTGCGTAAGCCGTTGCAATACCATATCCAATAGAACCGCAACTTCCGTCACTTAATACGGCACGGCCGCCACCTGTGATAATCGCTGTTTTCCCTTTTAAAAATCCCATAATATGTACTCCCTTCTGTTCGTCTATAATTGGATATCCGAATTACTTTTTTATCTTCTTATTCTTTTTCAATTTCATTTTCTTTATTTTACGAATCGCATGACTGTATGATAACAGAAAATTGTACTAAAATCAATACACAAATCTGTTAATATTCTGACAACTATGTTAAATAAATATCTTTTAACTTTATTATCTGATAAATAATAAACAATCTCTTTATATCCTTTAAAATAGCGGATTTCCAGTTGAATTTGTTTAAAGAAAAAATTATCTGATTTTTGACAAATAAAAAAATAAAAATGAAACACAACATGATATAGCCTGCATTTGTATAAAAAATAGCAATAGTTTTAGGCAAATTAATAAAAAAGATGAAAGAAAATGAAAAAAATATTCAAAATAAATTTATATAGCTAAAATATAGACAAAGAAAAATAAAAATGTCCGCATGTTGGCACAGAAAAGTTGTGCGAATTGAAAGAAAAATTGGGATAAAGGAGCATATTTATGCAAGAAACAGGCTGATAAAATTGATTTTTAGAAAAAAATAACAATCTTAATCCCATTTTTTCTTCAATGTTCTAACTGATTTCCTGAGCTGACCATAAACAGAACCCACAAATCATTATTGTCATGTTATTTCGCCAGGAGTATAATGTAAAAAGAACATCTTACAGGAGGCATTATGGCAAAATATTTTTATTTTACAAGACACGGACAGACCGTATGGAATGTGGAGAATAAAATTTGTGGTGCAACAGACATCGCCCTGACAGATTTAGGGCATCAGCAGGCGGCGGAACTAGGTGAGAGAATTTTAAAAGAAGGAATTAAGATTGATGAGATTTTATATTCTCCTTTAATGCGTGCTGCCGATACAGCAAAACATATTTCAGAAGTAACGGGAATTCCGGCGAGAGAAGAACTTCGATTAAAAGAACAGAATTTTGGAAAATATGAATCAACTCCAAGAAATGGTGAAGAATTCAAAAGAGCGAAACAAGATTTTGTGTGCCGTTATGAAGGCGGTGAATCTATGTTACAGCTTTGCCAGAGAATCTATAATCTTCTTGATGATATAAAAAAAGAAGACAAAGTGTATCTGTTAGTAGCGCATAATGGAATCTCAAGAGCAATCGAGTCTTATGTCCGGGATATGAGCAACGAGGAATTCGCAGGCTTTGGAATTAAGAATTGTGAACTTCGTAAGTATGAATTTTGATTATCAGAGCTTTGTGATGATTTGATTTGCTCCAACTGCCAAAGCACAGCTCTTTGAGAATGAAATGAAAAATCCTTATTTGTGACTTTAGTCGCAGCGTGTTGAATACTTGCTCTACTCGCTTGTATCCAATACTTGCTCTGAGGCCACAAATAAGGATTATTTCATTCTCAGGGGGGCATCCTTCCTGAGGTAACTCAAAATCTATCCAGCCAATCTGCTGTTTACTTTTTTAAAGTACGGTGATTCAAAGTCGTAATTTTTATTGTTGACGCTAATCCAACCAGTTTTCTTTCCATACTGGAACTGAAGGTAAATATTACCTTTGGACAGTGTGAGTTTTTTCAGAGTAACCTGTTTACCCTTTGGAACAGTAAAGGCAAGTTTCTTTCCGTTATAAAACCTTAATTTTTTTGCTGTTACAAAAATATTTTTGCGGAATAACTTACTGTAAGAGTCTTTTCTGCTGTAACCGATTGTGCTTTTTACGGTAGAAGTAGTAGCATTTGTCAAAACAAGTTTATTATTACGGAATTTATAAGACATTTTCCAGGTAAGCCATCCTGTTTCAGCAGGCTGTTCTCCGTGATGAAGAGTCAGACGGTTTTTCTTGGCAGATACAATCTCACAGGCGGTATTGTCTAGTTTGCTTACAGAATACAGCTTTTTAGATGTATTGTTATATTTGTAAATTTGGTTAAATACAATGTAATCGTTATCGCCAATACCCATTAATTGAATAAACTCATTTTTGTTTGTCATTTTGGCATATTTAGCGGTGATATAATTAATTCCGCTGTCAGTACAATTTTTACTAAAAGCCGTTTTCTTATTTACCGTAACTTTAAGTTTTTTTACGCGGAAATCATCGTCCATAGTAGTTGTGATAAGAATTTTATCCGCTTTTCCATCCCCGGTAATATCTGCAGATATTGTTTTCTTGACAGGAATATCTTTTACAGATGCGGCATTAGTAATAGTAGAGAAAGATAGACATAGCATAACCGTAAGCATCAATGAAAAAGTAAATTTAAATGATTTAAAAATAGTATTCTTCATAGCAATCCCTCCTTAAAATATTGCATAAAAGTACTACATGTATAATGTTACTATAGCATATTTTCAGAAAAAAGTCCTTAATTATCCTGAAATATTTGATACAAGTACCATATGTAATATAATTTATTATATCAACAAGTAAGCTTTCAAAAAAGTAACTAGTAGTCACTATTTATCCTTTTCCAGAAGGAAATAGAACAGCGAACTATCCAACAAACATGTCCAGAGCAATTTTAAAATGCTATCAAGCATTTTAAGAGCTGTGATATGAAATGTCTGTAGATAGTTCGCTGTTCTATTTTCGCTTATTTAACAACTCTAGAGTGTGTTTGAAAAATCATTCCTGCAATCTGCACGCCCCAATTTGTGGGAGATTTTACCTGAATGAGGGCGGTGTAGCGGGCTACGTCAACTGAATGAAGGCAAAATATACCGCAAATTGTAACGCACATCTTGCAGAAAGCATTTTTCAGACACGCTCTAGATAGTTGCCTTTTTCATTTTTGTCTGTTTATTCTAAGATTAGATATTTAACAGATCACTGTAAGCCTTTAAAGCTCCGTCTGTATCGTGTGCAAGAACACGTTTTGCAAGAACTTTACCAAGCTGTACACCTTCCTGATCAAAACTGTTAACATTCCATACAAATCCCTGGAACATAATCTTGTTCTCGAAATGAGCTAATAAAGCACCGAGTGATTCAGGTGTTAACTGGTCACCGATAATGATACTGGATGGACGTCCACCTTCGAAATTCTTATTAAGATTCTCATCTTTCTTACCGCATGCGAAAGCAACGATCTGTGCAGCTACATTTGCACATAATTTCTGCTGACTTGTGCTGTCTTCGATTACTACATCCATGCCAATCTGGCTGTTCTTAAATCCAACAAACTGTAAAGGAACGATGTCTGTTCCCTGATGTAATAACTGATAGAAAGAGTGCTGTCCGTTTGTTCCAGGTTCTCCAAAAATTGTAGGACCTGTTACATAGTTTACAGGTTCGCCGAAACGGTTTACAGACTTACCGTTAGATTCCATATCACACTGCTGTAAGTGCGCTGGGAAACGGCTTAATGCCTGAGAGTATGGTAACACTGCAGTAGATGGATATCCCTGAACGTTACGCTCATAAACACCAATTAATGCGTCTAACATATCTGGGTTCTCTAAAATATTTTTGTTTGCAGCAAGTTTATCTTCTTCAGCAGCACCATTTAAGATTCTTGCGAAGATTTCTGGACCAAATGCGAGGGAAAGAACAACTCCGCCAACTGCAGAAGAGGAGGAGTAACGTCCGCCGATGTAGTCATCCATGAAGAATGCTTCTAAGTAATCATCACTCTTTGCTAAAGGAGATGTCTCACTTGTTACAGCAAGCATATGATTTGCAGGATTTAATCCGGCCTTTATTAAAGCATCTTTAACGAAAGCTTCGTTTGTTAATGTCTCTAAAGTTGTTCCGGATTTGGATACAACGATGAAAAGAGCGTGAGCTAAATCAGTAGATTTTAAAATAGCAGCAGCATCATCAGGATCTACGTTACTGATAAACTTTGCTTCCATCTTAGCAACACCATTCTCTTTTGCCCAGTTCTCTAATGCGATATATAAAGCACGAGGGCCCAAGTCACTTCCACCGATACCAATCTGAACTACAGTTGTGAACTTCTCGCCTGCAGCGTTAGTAATTTCTCCAGCATGAACTTTATTCGCAAAGTCTGCTGCTTTTTCCTGCTGGGAAACGTAAAATTCACGCTTGTTTACACCGTCAACAACAACATCATTACCTAACTGTCTACGTGCTAAATGATGAAGAACAAGACGTTTTTCTCCTGTGTTGATAACAGCACCGTTATATAATTCTTCGAACTTTTCAGCAAGCTGTGCTTCTTCAGCTAATTCTGTTAATGCAGTTAAAACAGTATCATCTACCTGTTTTGCAGCATAATTAAAGCTAAGACCTTCAGCCATTGGTGCTGTGTACTTTGCTACACGTTCTGCACCATTCTCACCAGCCATAGCTTCTTTGATGTCTACATGATTTTTCAGTCCGGCAAGTTTTTCATAAGATGCCAGAGTGTCAAGGTTGTTCCAAGTTGCCATAAATAAATCCTCCTTAGTTAATGTGACTATACATTAAACATGATTAAAATTAAGAATGTAAAGAAAATGAAATCTTTGCATCCAAAATCCTATATATCAATTATACTAAAAAATATTTCCAAATGCAATGGATTCTTACTATTTAATTCGTTAAGCAAACTACAGACGAAGCCATTGCCCTCAATAAGGCATATTTGTGCTTTTAGTCGCGGCGTGTTGAATGTTCGCTCCACGCGCTCGCATCCAACACTTGCTCCGAGACCACAAATATGCCTTATTGAGGGCGATGGCTTCGTCTGTAGTTTGTCTAATGAATTAAATAGCAAGAAAATAATGGGAGAATAAAGCTGCTAAGACAGCTCCGACAAATGGAGCAATCCCCGGAACAAGCAGTCCATACTGCCAGTCATTGTCAGCTTTATTTTTGATAGGGAGTAACTGGAACGCAAGGCGTGGTCCTAAGTCCCTTGCCTGGTTCATGGCAAATCCTGTAGTTCCGCCAAGTCCCATACCAACAGCCCAGACGATAAGTCCGACACCGATAGGTAACTGTTTTTCATAATTGGTTGCGACAGCTAAAATGGCAGTTAAGAAAACAGTTGTTGCGATTGTCTCGACAAAAAAGTTACGAGGAAGATTTCTACAGTTTGGATTTGTAGAAAAGATATTTCGAATGGCAATCGGATCTATTTTCCCTTCGCTTGCTTTAAAATGATCAGCGTACATTACATATACGACAAGTGAACCAAATAAGGCACCGAGAAATTCTGCAATACAATAAGGAATAAAATTGCTCCACGGAATCATGCCAAGAATTGCCTGGCATAATGCCATGGCAGGGTTAATGCAGACACCTCCGAAGATAAACAGGGTAACAGAAATACCAAAAGCCCAAGTGGTGATAGCAAAAATGTGTCCGCTTCCATGGTATTTTGTTTTAGTAAGGACTTCATCACAGTGTACGCCGACACCGAATAAAATCATAAGGGCTGTTCCTAAAAATTCAGCTATAAGTGAGTGTAACATAACGATTTTTCCTTTCATCTCTTTTCTTTTGTTTTATAAATTTATTTATTCTAATAAAAGCGTTTTAATAAAAAACAACTTGAAATACATTGATTTTTCCAAATGCTTTCGTGGCTGGTCCTTATAATAAAAATCAATCATGAAATAATTTATATCGATAATTATAGTTACTGAAGACTTTTCATATTAAAATTATGAAATAATATCAGTGATTATAGTTACTAAGATTTTTAATACTAAAATTTAGATATTAACAACAACACCTAAACCATCAGGAATAACAGCAACTTTTGCATCGTTTCCTTTGATTTTAAATGCCATAGCAAGAGCTTCATCCACGTTAGAAGCAAGTTCCATATGCATATCTTTTACCAGTTTCGGGTCAACGAGGTCTGATACCATGATGACTTTATGATGTGCAAGGATACGGGCAAATATCTGGGAAGTCCACTGGTCAGGAACTGTTTCCAAACGAGGAGTATGGATAGCCTTTTGTTCAAATTCTTCCGGATTTTTTACATCGGCGATATTGTGGTAGAAACCAACTCCGCCATGACCATCGCGGCATCCGGCAATCATGATAATGATTCCACTGTCAGGAAGAGTAGCTTCAGCGGCAGTCATACCTTTAATTGCCTGATAAATATTCTGGTCAAGTGGATATCCGCCGTTAGTAGAAATTGCAATATCACAATCTACTTTATCTACGCTTGCAAGAGAGCGGACAAAATCGCAGCCTTTTTCATGGGCAGCTTCCATATCTCCGGCAAAAGAACCAATGATTTCGTGATTTCCATTTAATACAACATTAACAATGAAAGCAAGATTTGCCGTTCTTGCAGCGTAAACCATATCTTCATGAATTAAATTATGGCAGAGGTTACCTGGGCGGGATTTTTTGTCATTAATAAATTCTCCGCTGTGATTAGCCATAATTGTTTTATAGGAAGCAATACCTGGCAAGACGGACTTTCTGCCGCCGGAAAAACCTGCGAAAAAGTGAGCTTCGATAAAGCCTTCGGAAATTAACAGGTCAGCTTCTGCTGCTATCTTGTTAATAATGCAGTCACCGCCGCTTGGTAAAACACCAATTTTTTTCATAGAAGCATCATCCGTAGAAATGTGCATAACAATTTCTTCATTTGCAACAATTTCCTCACCATATTTATCAACTAATTCTTCATGTGTACTTGGACGATGAAAACCAGTTGCAACAAGAATGCGGATTCGGGCATCCGGAGATACGGAACGGATTCTTCGTAAAAGAATAGGAGTAATAATTTTTGAAGGAACCGGACGAGTGTGGTCAGAACTGATAATGACAATATCCTTTTTTCCTTTTGCCAGTTCTTCTAAGGATTTAGAACCAATCGGATTATCTAAAGACTGCTCTACCAGTTCTTTTTCAGAAAGTTCGGTGGTATATTCGCTCTGTTTTCCCTCTAAAACACCTGCAAGATTTTTTTCAGGCAAGCTGATTTTCATTGTTCCTTTATCATAAGGTACGTTCATTTCAAACATTTTTAAATCCTCCTGTAAAATTATGTGCATTTGAATTTGTTAAGTAGATTTTTGTATATAAATCTCCTGACGAAAATCTATTTTATATAAAATGAATCTCTATGAAAACAACATTTCATATTAATAAAAAGTGTTAGTAAAAGATAATAATAAAAAATGTTACCAAATGTTACAAACATCTGTTAAAAGTATGATATACTCTTTTATGAAGAAAGGGTGAAAAAGAATGAATCATGAATATTTACTAGAATTTTTGGAGAAAAAGGATATTCCTATCGTACATAAATTACGCCATGCGTATCTTACTTACTATGGATTGGATCAGCAAAATACTTATGTATTAAAAGAAGGAGTGGTAAAAACAAGTATCATCTTAAGAGATGGAAGGGAATTTAATATTTCTTATTTAAAAGCACCATATATTATTTCTTTATTAAGAGATGAAGTAAGTCAGTATACTTCAGCACCATTTAATGTGCGGATAGAAAGCGAGACAGCCGTTTTCTATAAAATTCCACGAGTAACTTTCTGGGAATATGTCAATGAAGATAAAAAACTTCAGGATTATATTAATGCCTACTATAGAGAACAACTTTCTCAGGCAATCTACCGCCAGCAGCTTATGACAATGAATGGAAAAACAGGAGCGGTATGTGCGTTTTTATACTTGCAGATAGAACCATTTGGAAAGAAAATGAAAGACGGGATACTTATTGACTTTCAGATTACCAATGATGATATTGCAGGATTTTGTGGTATTTCTACACGAAATAGTGTGAATCGTATCCTGCGCGGTTTAAGAGAAAATGGAATTATTTCCATAGCTGACCAGAAGATACTTATAAAAGACAAAGAATATTTAGAACAATATGTAAAGGGCTGACTGTGGCTGCTTGACAGAGTATGCGAAATACTTAATACCGGTGATTTATATAGAAGAAGAAAAAGAGATTATCGCTAAGATTCATGCAATGACAAAAATATTAGTTGCTTCTATTTTAGAGAACGAGGAGCCAGTTTATGTAGACTTTGAAACGCAGGAAAGGATTTCAAAAGACTCTGCATTATGGTATAAAGAAGTTATAAAAACAAATGGGGAGTGTTTGAGTATCAATGATGACAGAAGAGTATAAAGAGGAATACAAAAAAGCAAGAAAAGCAGCAATGAAGCAGTATCGAACCTGTGCATCAAGAGGTTGGTCTTTATATCCACCGGTGCTTGATGAAGTATCCGCTTATGTAAAAACAGCAGGTGAGGAAGTGCTTGGGGAAATGGAAATACCACTTTCGCTTGTGACTGGGACGAGAACTGCAGGCAGACAGAATGCCTTCAGTAAAGACTTTCTTCCGATTCTTCCAGAAAACAGCGAATTTGCAAGGAAGTGGATTACACTTTATGAGGCGCAGATGGAAGAGGGGATTCGAGACCCGATTTTAGTTTATGAATTCATGCATCAGTTTTATGTGCAAGAGGGAAATAAGCGAGTCAGTGTTATGAAGTATCTCGATGCCTCACACATTATGGCAAAGGTAATCCGAATTTTGCCAGAAAAAACAGATGAGCCGTCTGTAAAGCTTTATTATGAATTTATAGAATTTTATCGTAGTACAAAATTGTATGATATTGTCTGTAAACAGGTGGGAAATTATGCGAAACTTCTGAAACTTATGGGGAAGGAACGGAACGAAGCTTGCAGTGATGAGGAACGGAAGAAGTTACAAAGCCTTTTTTATCATTTTTCTTCTATATATAATGCAGTCGCAGGAAACGAAGAAGCAGTGCTGCCGGACGGAGATGCCTTTTTAATCTATCTCAATATTTTTTCTTATGAAGAGGCAGCCAGTAAGCCGGCATCAAAACTTCGGGAAGAAATTCTTAAAATGTGGAAAGAGTTTGTTCCAGCAAAAGAGGCAGAGTCAGTAAAGCGTTTGTTAGAGCCGGAAGAAAAAAAACCGGCATTTTGGAATAAGCTACTAAATTCCACCCAAAAGCTTTCTATTGCATTTGTCTATGATAAGAAGCCAGATACATCAAGCTGGTTATATGCACATGAACTTGGCAGGCTACATCTTGAGGAAGTCTTTCCAGAAAAAGTAGAGACAAGTTGTTATATCGGAGATGTGGAACAGGCAGCGGTCGATGGAAATCAGGTCATATTTACGACCACCCCTCTTTTAATGCCAGAAAGTTTAAAAGCCGCATTAAAATATCCAGAAGTACAGATACTTAACTGTTCTTTGAACTATGCGTGGAAGTCGATTCCAACCTATTATACGAGAATGTATGAGGTGAAGTTTTTAACCGGGCTGATTGCAGGTTCTATGGCAAAGGGAGAGAATATCGGCTACGAGGCAGATTATCCAATTTATGGAAGTATCGCCAATATCAATGCGTTTGCGCTTGGTGTGGCAATGGTAAATCCGAATATTAAGATTTATCTAAACTGGACTTCCGAAAAAGGAAAGAAAAAAGCGGCAGTTGAGGAACTTGCCCTTGTCTCCGCCAGAGATATGATTTCTGCTGACGGATGTAATCGGAGATTCGGTCTTTATTCCAATGAAAATGGTGAAATCCTGAACATAGCTACCAGTGTTCTTGATTGGGGCATTTTCTATGAAAAAATCATACAGCAGATGCTAGACGGTACATGGAAAAAGGTATCTGACAAAGAAACAGCGTCAAGAAACTACTGGTGGGGACTTTCTGCCGGAGTAGAGAACCTGATCTGTTCTTCACAGATGCCTTATGGAACAAAGCGGCTTGTAGATACGTTTCAAAGTCTCATCACAGAAGGACGTTTTCATCCTTTTGAGGGCATGTTTTATGACAAAAACGGCAGAGAACACGGCAAAAAGAACACAATATTAAGTAATGAAGAAATTATCACAATGGACTGGATGTTTGCCAATATTGTAGGAGAAATTCCTGAAAAATATGAGTTAAAAGAACAGGCAAAACCAATTGTAGAACTTCAGGGAGTGAAGGGAGAAAAAGAATGAATATCCTTGTAATTGCAGACGAAGAAGCACCATCTTTATGGGATTACTTTCGCCCGGAAAAATTGAAGGATGTCGATTTGATTTTATCCTGCGGAGATTTAAATCCGAAATATCTTTCCTTTCTGGCAACCTTTTGTAAAGGTCCGGTACTCTATGTACACGGCAATCACGATGACCGTTACGAGAAAACTCCGCCCGAGGGGTGCATCTGCATAGAAGATAAAATCTATGAATATAAAGGCATCCGTATTATGGGACTTGGTGGTTCCTATCGTTACAGTCCGGGAATCAACCAGTATACGGAAAGAAAGATGCGAAACCGTATTTTTAAAATGTGGTTTCCACTCTGGAGAAAGAAAGGATTCGATATTCTTCTCACCCATGCGGCAGCTTACGGAGTAGACGATGCCAATGACTGGGCACATATGGGGTTCGAATGTTTTGTGAAATTATTAGATATATACCGTCCGAAGTATTATATACATGGACATATTCATTTAAATTATGGCGGGGGACATACCCGCAGACAGCAATACGGCGAGACAGAAATTATTAACGGATATCAGTTTCATAAATTTGAATATGAAACGGGAAAAGAAATAAAGATGTTTTAAAGCGTTTTGCAAATAGGCTTTAGAGATATATGATGCAAAATGTAAGAGCAATATGTAGCATTTTAGTAAGTAAAAAAATACATAAATGCCATAGATAAATTTATCAAGAAAGCAATGGGGCTGATCGACAAGTATCATGTTGATTCAAAAATATATTATTTTTGAGATTACAGAAAATACTTATATACATAATGTAGAAGCGGTTAATCGTATGATTCAGACATTTCATCAGAGAGGAATCCGTATTTCCATGGATGATTTTGATTCTGGTTATTCTTCTTTGAATACGTTAAAAGAAATCATATTTGATTAAAAGGTGGAAAATAAAATTAAGTTAAAAAAGATTTTGAGAGTATAGAATACCATCAGGAGGTACATGAATTATGTTAAATAATTTTTCTATTTCTGAACGCAAAGTAGCAATTATCGGAGCAGGATTTGTAGGGGCGTCAATTGCCTATGCGCTTACAATAAGAAAACTTGCACGAGAAATCGTTTTAATTGATATCCATGAAGAAAAGACAATTGGTGAAGCTTTAGATATCCAGCATGGAATCCCAGATATGGGAATCTCGTCTGTGAAGGCAGGAAACTATGAAGACTGTAAAGATTGTGACCTGATTATCATTACTGCCGGAAGAAACCGAAAACCAGGAGAGACCCGCCTTGATCTTATTGCAGGTAATTCAGCAATTTTAAAAAATGTTGTAGACCAGATGAAACCGCATTATACAAAAGGTGTTATTATGATTGTGAGCAATCCGGTAGACGTTCTTGTTTATCAGTGTACAAAGTGGATGGGACTTCCGAATGGAATGGTTTTTGGAACAGGCTGCATTCTGGATTCCTCTCGTTTTACCCGCTTAATCGCAGATTATACTCGTCTGAATACAGAAGTAGTAAAAGCAACCATCGTAGGAGAACATGGAGATGCCCAGATTCCAATCTGGAGTCGTGTTTCGATTGCCGGTGTGCCTATACAGGAATATTGTGAGAATGTAGGCCTTAGATGGGGCGAGAATATCCGAAAAGATATTAGTGATAAAGTGCGCGAGATGGGGGCAACAATCATTAAGGGAAAGGGCAGAACACATTATGGAATCGCAACCTGTGTCTGTTACCTTGCAGAAGCGGTGTTAAATCAGCGCCTGACTATTGCACCAGTCTCTACGATGTTCCAGGGGGAATATGGTATAGAAGATGTCTGCCTTAGTGTTCCTTCGATTATAGGAGTAAATGGAGTAGAAAAACGTCTTGAAGAGCGGTGGGCAGAGGAAGAATTTCTTGCATTCCGTCAGGCAGCTGAGAAAATGAGGAATGTCTTAAAAACGCTGTAAACTTGTACGAAGGTATGATAATATAGTAGAGAAACTATAAGATAATAATGTCATATTATAATATAGATTGAATAGCATGCTTATAATATGAGATAGGAGGAAACGATGAGAGTAGCAAGTGATTTTAGAGAATTAGCAAGAAGAGCTCTTTCAGGGAAATGGGGATCAGCGGTGCTTACTACATTAGTAGCATCAATTCTTGGTGCGGATATTATGGTGAACGGTGGTTCAAGCACATCAGGAATTACCAACTCAGTAACGAACGTGGTGAACCGTGGAAATGGAGACGGTTCTTCTTATGATGGAATTTTAGCTTCTATGTCAATAACGTCTATGACATACATTTTAGGAGCGGTAATGGCGGTTGTTTCTATTTTGATTATCGTTGGATTGGTTCAGTATGTTATAGGAAGTTTTGTTTCCCTCGGATTAATCCAGTATAACCTTGATTTGATCGACGGAAAAGATGTAGAATTTGGTCAGATTTTTTCAAAGGCATCCATGTTTGGTAAGGCATTCTGGCTCAGACTTCGAATGGATATCTTTACCTTTTTGTGGACATTATTATTAATCATTCCGGGAATTATTAAATCCTATGCTTATAGTATGTCAGGATTCATTCTGGCAGAGAATTCGGAAATGACAGCCAAAGAAGCGATGAAGGTTTCTGAAAAAATGATGGCAGGAAACAAATGGAGACTGTTCTGCCTGCAATTTAGCTTCATTGGCTGGCAGCTTCTTTGTATCCTCAGTTTGGGAATCGGCTTCTTGTGGCTGACACCATATATGAATGCGGCAACAGCAGCGTTCTATGACGAAATCTCCAGAGAACCGTTAAATTAACTCCTGATTTGCCGAGCTGGCGAGGCAGACGGAACAGACGAACTCCTGAAGGTAAA
>OLNF01000130.1_pt1 | contig 56428 bp, 52 predicted proteins | sample 1673061 | NCBI WGS metagenome assembly OLNF01 (sample SAMEA3136751, study PRJEB25190) | human gut metagenome
GCAGGGACGCTTAACGCTACACGTCCGCATATTAGTACATATATCTCAGGTTAGTGGCGTTTTTTTTGAAGAGTCAATGTCAGTGCAGTTGCACTGATATACTCACGAAAATATTAATTCCTTGTCGGTAAGGAAAGTGTTTCAGGCGGTGTCAGCAATATGTTTAATGGTTACGGATTTAATAATAACCGGTTTTTCGACAGACTGAAGCGGCGGATTGTTTATATCCGCCGCTTATTATTATATAGACTTACCTGTTTTTGTTACGGAACGCTTAACATATCTGTGTCTGATAACACGATAGCGTTTCTTGAGCTTACGTTTTTTGTTCTTCTTCTTGTAAACCTCCATCGCCTCTTTATACACATCGAGCAAATCGTTAGCAAGACGTATAGCGCCGGATGTCTTTATTGACTCCCTTGTACGCCTGCCAAACTCGGCAAGCTCGTCCTTAGGCATATCACGGAGTTTTTTCAGAAGCTCGTACATACTGTCGGCATCGGTAAAGTTATAGCCGTTGATGCCGTCCTTGACCTGTCCGACATTGAGATCGTCCTTAAGGCTGAGAACAGGAAGGTGCATAGCCATACCCTCGAGCATGGATATTGAGCAGGTGTCGGAGAGTGACGCTGTGATATATGCGTCACAGCAGGCATAATATACGGGTAAATCGGGGTGTTCTACCCTGCCCGCAAATTTCACCATATCGGATATACCGAGTTCATCAGCTTCCTTGCAATGCTGTTCGTGCAAAGGTCCGTCACCGAGTATGAACAGCTTGATTTTATCTTCGGGTCTGACATTTTTAGCCCAGTATTCAAGAAGAAGCGTTATGTTCTTTTCCTTGCCGAGTCTGCCGCAGAAGCAGAACACCATATCGTCATCGGCAAATCCGAACTTTCTTCTCATCCTGACAGCATCGTTTCTATCAACGTTTTCGGGCTTGAATACGTCAAGCTCCACTGAATTCGGTATAACGTGGACGGGCTTCTTTACGCCGCAGGCTTTGAAATATTCCGAAACCTTGGGCGATGGTCCTGTAATAGCCGAAGCTGTTGATGCGAGCATCTTTGCGTAAAGGTGGCTGGCGGAAGTTACAATCTTGCCGAAGCCTTTTGTTTTTGCTACATAATATACATAATCGTCATACATTGTATGGAGCGTATATACAAGCGGTACCTTGAGAGTTCTTGCGATAAGTACACCGGAAATGCCTACTCCGAATTCGTTATGGATATGAATTATGTCGGGAGCAAAGCTCTTGATTTTATCAAGACGTTCCTTGCTTATAGGCGGCGCTATATCATAATTGTAGATTTTCTTAAGTTTTACGGCAGGACAGTACATTACATCGTCCGCAATAACGTGATTGTTTACTCTTGAATCGGCGGTAACCACCAGTACCGTATGTCCGAGCGCTTCAAGACCTTCCTTTAAAGTTTTAACGTGGGTGACTACACCGTTGATGCTCGGCAGGTATGTTTCTGTAAACAGAGCTATCCTCATTTGTATTCCCCTTTCATGATAACTATAGAATTGTTGGAAATTGTATCCTGTTTTTTAGGTATATTTCAATTAATATTTTACACTATTTCGGAATAAAATACAAGATGGAAAAGCAGAAAATAATTTAATAAAATTTTCAAAAAGCACTTGACAAGCAGGAAAAATAAGTGTATAATATATCAAGGTTAATCACCGCACAACAGAATATGCCGCTGTGGTGGAATCGGCAGACACAAGGGACTTAAAATCCCTCGGTAGCAATACCGTATCGGTTCAAGTCCGATCAGCGGCACCATTTAAATTTTATATTATTAATTCGCCATGCAGAAATACCCAAGTGGTGAAGGGGCTCCCCTGCTAAGGGAGTAGGTCGGGAAACCGGCGCGAGGGTTCAAATCCCTCTTTCTGCGCCAACAATATTTACACTTTTAGGGATACTGTACAACAGTGTCCCTAAAGGTATAAATATAAAAATCACAGCGGAATAGCGGTAACTACTCCGCCATGATATATTATACATTTTGCGTTCCGACTCACTGTTTCGATTAACGCTTTCGCATCTCTCCGTAGCTTAACACCTACCCGGTCCGATGTAGCTCAACCGTATTAGAGGTACGGTATGTATACTCGCTCCGCAGAATGCGGCGTTTCTGAACTGTGACTTGTTAGTCGGTGGTTTGCAGTAAACCGGCGTTTACTGTTCCTCTCCCGTGTTGCTTACACGATGTTCTCAGAACTAATGCGTAGTTATCTCGGCTGTAGGTCATCTCTGACAATGGTCGGCATTCAGTTTGTACTGTCGCTGGGACAGGTGGAGATATACACTGCGGATCTACGCCTTGTATATCATATTTCAACAAAAAACAAGAGCCTTCAGACAAATGTAAAAAATCAATCTGAAAGCCCTTGCAAAATCTATTTAATCTGTGCTATAATGGTACTATAGGACACAGATAAAGCCACTTCGCTATTTCAGTTGATGCGACTACATCGTCTGATGAAAAGAGTAACGGCTCTGCAAAGCCCTACTCCTGCGGAGTGTTTTTTATATATCACTCCTTACTGATAATTATACCGTGTTTTGGTAATTTTGTCAACGGTAAAGGCACAAAAAATTATAGTAAAAATGCTGATTTTTTAGTAGCTATATTGTGCAAAACATATACAAAACGCTTTCTGACTTCTTTTTTCTGAAAGCTATTCCGAGGAGAAATGAAAAACGCCCTCTGCCGGAGCTGTTGCTCTGACAGAGGGCGTTTTCAATCATCTTTAGATTTATTTTCTTCAATTGTAGAGGCTTTTTTTACCCCTTTGTAGTAGCCAATTAAAAATGCTGATTGTTCAGCTTTACTTGCTGTTTGATCTGCTTTTTTGTAGTCACCGAGATTGATTTCAGATATTACCTCGGATATCCAAATGTTTTCATTTTGTGTTAGAATGCATTGTGGTATTGCCTTTTTGAATAATTGCAAAAGTCCATATGTAGGATGTTCAACAGCATTAATAAAGTCATTATTAGTACTGCTATCGGGTACTCTCGTACTGATGTATCCATATACTTCGCCTATATTTTCAAAAGCGTCAGCACAAGTAAATTTTGTTTTGTTTGGCATTTCAAATTCACCGAGAATATCATTCAGTTTCTGTTTCATAGTTTCAGTTATATTTCGAGAACCATTCTCTATATGGCTTAATTGCGATTTATTTGTTCCGCACATTTGAGCAAGCCTTTCAAGTGTATATCCCTTCGCTTTCCGAATTTCTCTGAGTGTCATTTGTTTTTATACTCCTTTTCGTATTGTTCTAAACTGTATTCGTTTCTATATTCATACCAAAACATATTTATACCAAACCAATATCGCATCAGAGTCTGTGTATGGAATTGGCTGTCAATATTTTGGGGTATGTCTTTGAGAAGTTCGCTCATTTTTGCCCTAAGCGCATCCGTCATATAAGTATTTGCCCACGGTGTCAACACTTTTATTGTTTTTAAAGGGTGGTTTTCAGCATTATCATTATTTATACATATCAAACTCCTATACGGCTTTAGCACTTTCACCAGCAGCATATATGCTTCGCAAAGTTTATTTGCAATTTCTTTCTCTTTTTCGGGCGTATCTATTTCTTCAAGTGTCATACATTTTCCTTTCTGCTTTTTGTTATCTAACCTTATGAATTGTAGGTTCTTCGTAATCCTGGGATGAGCCTACAAAAACTGACTGTATCCACTTAACTACGATTTTTCTATTCTGCGGATCAGTCTTTTTTCCGATCCAATAGCTATGGAAATGACTTCTGCGTATGTGCGGAGTCTTTTTCACTCCTTTTCCTCCTCCACTGTGGGTAGCGGACGATGATTGTTCTGCACTATTACGCTTGTGCCGTCTGTATTCATTGCCAAAGCGGTATCCTACGGTTGATATTTGCGTTTTGCTTTGCGTTTTGTTGCTGTACTCGCTAATCGCAGGAGCTGTAAGTTTTTTTGTTATTGCTTGCTTTGTCACAGGCTCAATCTCGGCGTTGATTGCCGTGAGATAGATGATATATTGCATTGCGTTAAAAATTAATTCTACAACATCATCCTTTTTGTCGATTATGCCGTTTACATGTATATTTCCGCTTAAATCAAGCGTCTTGATTAGTCGCTCTGCCTCAAGGTATATTGATCTTTTGATAAATCCCTTTGACTTTCCTCGCCTTGTAAAGTCGGTAATCAGCACGGAATCATTTGATGCGATGTAAGTAAAAACGAATCCCACACTATCGTGCCATTTACGCTCGACAAAGAATGTGTCGACAGGTAAATGCTCCAGAGCATATCGCTCTAAAGCGGTTTCTCTGCCTTGCTCCGAAAGCAAGTTGCTGAGGTCATCGTCAAACAAGTAAGTTTGCCTTCCGTGCGTTGTAAAACGCTGTAAAGCAGTGGCAGGGAGAATCTGTAGCGTTATAGTTTCTTCGTTTTTATAATACACTTGCTGTGCTTCCGCACCATAATCATCTTTTAACTGACGGACGACTAAATTTATTATATCATCAGTGTTGCAATCAAACGGCAAGTTGCTGAGCGGATATTTGCTCCGCTCAGCCTTGAGTATCTCGTTGATTACAGGCGAGTATTGCTGTTTACTGCCCATTTTGTACCTCCGAGCTGTACTCGGCATGCCAAGTGCCGAGCAGTTTAGCCGTGTCCGTGTTATATTTCTTGCCGTTGATAACTTTATACATTTTTGCTTCCTTCTGTTTTTTCTTCAAGTGCTTTTTTTGCAGTAAAAGCTACATCTTCGTTCTCGTCATCTGCAAGGGCTTGAAGTGTTTTGATGCCCTTACAAGACATCGCAAGAGCTTTGCGGTATCTCCAGCTTGCACTATCTGTGAGAATGCCAACTTTGCCACGAAAGGATTCGATGATATCGCAAATCTCATCAATAACAAGCTCCTCGTCTGTCATTTTTTCAATGTGACTTTCCCATCGCTCTTCGCATCCTGCGAGAGTGCTGTCTTTTGCTATCTCAAAGCGGATAGCTTTGCTACGCTGATCTCTGATCTGCTTAGCGTAAAAAGAAACTGCTTCGTCCGATAATTCGGACTTTGCTTTTTTTAGCGGGATTTCTTCGTTATTCAGCGTTCTGAACACGAAATACCTTCCGTAGCGGTTTTGCTTTGTCACTACCTTTCCGTACTCTCCGCTGATGTATCCGTGCTGATGCACGAATCGAAACTCATACATAGCTCATTCCTTTCTCCCTCTGCCCTGTTGCAGAGGGAAGTGACCGATTGCCTTAGTCCTTAATCTCTTCTTCAGCCGTTGCGTGTGCCGTTCAGAGAAGCTACCTGTTTTTCTTCCTGTTGGCTTTATTTTATACTACTTGATTAAGAGCGTCGATAAGTTTTGCTTTCGGAATTGAGATAAACTCGCCATCTTTGAACTGAACGTATTCATACCCGCTGTTATTACCTCTGTAATCCTTTTGACCAAAAGCATATATTGTATTCTCTTTTGGGTCAGTTACATATAATTGACCTGCTTCTCCTTTACGAGAATCTCCCGTGTAACCGCCGATTCTAACAGAAAAATTAATTTTACCCTCGGCATTAACTTTAGCAATCCACGGAGCACTGTATCTCCTGGGGTTGAATTCATCGTATGTCTTGATTACTTTCATATGTTTTATCCTCCTGTTTTTTGAGGGGGTATCGTTCTCTCCCTCATTGATTATAATTATATCACAAGTGGCGAATGTTGTCAAGATTATTTTGCAAACTTTTTTAATGCAAGGAGAAAAAAATCCTCTGCCAAAGCTGTTAATGCTCTGACAGAGGGCGTTTTCAATCATCTTTAGATTTATTTTCTTCAATACTTCGCCGGGAGTTCTTTTATTTTACCTTGTGTTTTGTAACTACTGTATCATCGCCTGAACCGCCTATAAACATCGGCGCAACCCTCTTTAAAATAATTTTTCGGCTATTGTCCCTATCACTAATCCAGTAATGATGATAGTGTCCTCTCCGTGTGTGTGGGCGTTTTGAAGCATGACTTCCGTTACGCTCAGTATGAGGTGTATCTTCTTTATGCTCTGTTGGGGACTTTTTATTTTACTTTGTGTTCTGTAACTATGGTATCATCGCTTGATCCGCCTATGAACATCGGCGCAACCCACTTTAAAATAATTTTTCGGCTATTGTCCCTATCACTACCAATCCAGTAATGATGATAGTGTCCTCGCCGTGTGTGTGGGCGTTTTGAAGCGTGACTTCCTGTACGCTCAGTATGAAGTATATCTTCTTTATGCTCTGACTTGTACTTTCTGATAGTGTTTCCTACTCGAAAACCGACGTCCCACTTGCGAAGCTCTCTAAAAGCATCTTTAGGCACTTGCGACGGCTTATAGATTGCTTTTTGCTCGGCATTTTCTTGCTCGTCTTTGTTTTCTGCGCAGATATAAAGTATAAGCTGCATATATTTTGACACTTTCTTACTCTGTACGGAAGCTATCGTGCTTTTCAACGCAGAAAATTCCTTGCTCTTAAGTTCTTTTTCGCTTATGTTAAGGGATGCGTTTATGCCGTCAAGGATCGTACCTCCGCTGATGAGGTGCACCGGTATGTTGTCTATCACTCCGCTTTCGTCCACTTCAAGTATGCGTAGCTCAAGCTCGAAAGTGTTCATATCGTGCTCTATCCACACGAAAACGCCTTCGCTTTTCTCATACTGTATCCATAAGCAAGGATAAGGTAGAGTGAGTAGTATATCTATCGGTATTTCAAGATCCTTGTCAGCCTGCTCCATAAGCATATCAGCAAGATCCCTGTCGAAAGTGTACATCTCCTTATGCTTTCTCCAAGCATATAAGCAAGCGGCTGTAGCCGGAAAGTCAGGGTCTACCGGGAAAATCGCCGAAGCTATGCTTGCGGTTGCCGCTATAGGAAGCTCGCAAGCGTTGTTCCAGTCAGGAAGATCTTGACCTTTAGAAGCACTGATAGTTTTCGCATATTTCATCATTCTCAGAAATAATGTCACCGTATTTATGTTTTGAATTGTCATCAGCACATACTGCGTTTCCGTTATTATCAAACATACAAAAATCACACGATCCACAACATTCTTTTTCATTTTCTATGTTTTCAATCATTACAGACACCTCCAATCCGTATCACAACATATTTTCTTTATTCTAACATATTTTTCATTATGTTGCAAGTGCGTCACGGTGTCGCACCGGCACTATTAGCCGCAGAAAAGAAAAGTCGAAAAATATCAAGGCGGAGCCTTATTTTTACTCATTATTCGTTTTCCGCAGGACTTTTTTGAAGAAAAATGAGCGTAAACGGTCCTAAGTATCCTATATATACTGCTATATAGTAAATTTAATTTACTTACTTTTCTTTTTCTGTGGCTAATTTGCTGGGTAATATATAGATGCTCATATTTCGGACTACCCCTCGTTTGTAAAAAATCGCTCAGTAGGACTTGACAAAAGAAAGGCTCTGTGTTATTATCAAAGTGTAAGTTATAATTTACATTGGATTTTTGAGAGGTACAGTCTTTGCGGGGCTGTACTTCTTTTTTTATCCGCTTTTTTCTTTTCAGTTTTATGCAGTAAACATTGTCGGCATAAACTTTAGGACAGCCGTATCTCATTTTTCTGATTTTGCTTATAAGTCCTCTGTATTCTAACTGATGGATTAGCGCAATTACAGTGCTACGGGACATACCTGTGCCTTTGGATATATCGGTATAGCTGTTCCAGCAGTAGCCGAGCTTTGAGTTGATTGACTTTGCAATGAAAGCATATACCTTCAGCTGTGCCGGCGATAAGCCGTATTCAAAAACGCTCCGCTGTATCAATGTGTATCCTTTTGAAAAATCGCATACTGCGTCCTCGTTAAGATAATAGATATTTGTTCCGTACCAGTAGTTCACACGCCTGGTACGGATTTTTGTAAATATATATCCTTTTGCAAGCAGGCTGTTTATGGCTTTTGTTACAGTATTGCGACTGCCTATATTGCACTTCTCTGCTATGGTCTGCTGTCTGACACGCTTTTTTGCCGTTGGAATTGACAGCAGATAAGCAAGCACAGAAAATTCTTCGGAGGATAAGCCGAATGCTGTATTAGACAATACAAAGTAGCTTTTGCTGTTCTGCATTGGGTTATCCTCCTTTATTAAATTTTACTGTTCGTTTTCTTCTGCCTGTTCGTTTATGATCGACTTAACTTTTTTAAGCTCATCATTGTAATCTTTTTCATTGGGATAGCGTTCATAGATGTTAATGTATCCCATACTTCTGAGCTTACCTGCAATTTCTTTAGCAGCAGTTCGCCCTGCACTATCATTATCCAGGCACAGACATATATTACGGATATTCGGTTTACGCTTCAACAGCTCCATCAGAGCCGTATCGGCTGTTCCGCCGAGAGCAAGCCTGTTGTGCAGTTTCCAGGCGTCCTTATTTCCGTACTTTATATTGTACAGGTTGGCGTGGCTCATAGCGTCGATGAACGATTCAAAAACATACACACAATCGTTCATACCCTCGCTCTCAATCAGAAAGCCACTTGCTTTATCGCTCCCGGCTACTTCTCCCCGGAATCTGTAATTTGTGCTTGCTATACGGAATGCTGCATAGGATATTTCACCTTGAGCGTTTTTCCCGGTCGATACAACAAGATTATTCTTAAATATTTTTGTGTTATCCTTCAGTAAAATGTTATCAACATATTTTGAAGAAACAGCTTCAGCTTGATATGTATCTGTTGCTGTCGGTGAAGCTCTCAGCGTTTGCAATCTATAATCAATCCAGTCACGGTTATCATTAAAGCGATAAAAAGCCATTCCCTCATCGTTGTATCCGACTATATGCAAACCGTTGTACTGCACTCCCTGATAGATCTGACCGGAAGCTATCAGTGTATTGATTATGTTCATATCAATTCCTCTGCCCTTGTTAAGATAAGCAATGATATTACTGTAATTTCGTCTGCCGTCCGGAAAGTGAGCCTGTTCCGGCAGAACAAACCGTACAGGTTTTGATACAGATACATTTTCCGTTACCGCCTTCCTTATCGGCGTATATGCCGTTTGCTCCCGATCTCCGACAAGATGTAATACCGCATCTCTGAAATTCATACCCCGTATCTTTACAAGGTAATCAATGGCATTGTTGCCGCCGACCTGTCGGCTGTTCCAGTACCATCTGCGTCGGTTGCCGTTTACAACAAGGCTGTTATGCTCAATACACTTGAATTCCCTTTCCCCATAAGTGCTTTTAAAGGAAAAGCCCTCCTCGCTTTCGAGAAGGGCTATCATATCGGTATTTTTTGCTCGTTCAATTATATCTTCTTCAAGATGTGCCATACTGCCACCTCCGTTATCTCTTTATGTTTGAGATATACATTCTGTAGTTCTCGAACTCCGTGTCGCACGTCTGCAAAAACCACTGCGGCAAATTAAACTTGTACGGAAGAAAGCCGTTCATCGTAATTCTTGCCGAAGTTGCAAGATTTGAACAAAGATACCTGTACTGTTCACCACACATTGACGGATCTCCAAAATTGAACGCTATTCTGTAATCTCTGCCTATTAGCCGCTTTGTATCATTCTTGTCGGTTTCGAGCAGTGACATAAGCTGTATTATGTCGGTTTCGTTGAAACCGCTCACAATATATCTGTAGTGACAGGACAGCCAGTTGTCAATCTGCTCTGTGTCTGTGCCGTAATCATTGATTACAACATTGTAGATACCCCAGTTCTCCGGCACTCTGCCGAAGAAATAGAAGTCGATGTTACGATATGTGAAATACGTTCCCTTTGACACCGTTTCTTCCTTGTATGTTTCCTGGAGTATGTTCAGATCGCCGTCTGTCAGCTCGTTCTTGCTGAAGAACGCTACCTTTGCTCCTCTTGCTGTGAAATACTCTGCAAGCTGTATTGCGTATGTTGTAGTACCGACACGACGCATTGCTCCGAATAAACCGATTGATAAATGCAGGTCGCAGTTGTTGTAATTCGGTATTGCATTGTTATTGCCTTTCTGTACCGGGATATATGTAACGTCAAATCTTCTCTGACGTTCTTCCCTCAGCCCTATTCTGCGGTCGGCAGTTGACTTTATCAGTGCTTCACGCAGGTCTTTCTGCATTTTGTTACGGCTTATCTGTTTTAATGTTTTGGGCGTTTCGCCTATGATATTTGCAAGTCCCTGTCTTGCTATTTCCGACAGCAGCATATCACCGGGATATACTCCTTCGGCGTATATGATTATCGGCACGTCCGTTGCCATCACAAGAGCCTTTAAGCTCGTCAGAAATTCATCGCCCTTTTCCTCGATAAATTCAAGGTCGATTATGATATGAGTGATGTACTCATAATATTTCAGCTCTTCCTTGATGAAATACGAAAGATTGTTCACTGTTGTTATCTTCTGATTCATCTCAAGCTCCTTGCGTATCTCGCTGAGCATTGTCTGACGCTTCTTTTCTACCATTAAAAGCGGGAATAAAAACATTTTTATACCTCCGGTTCTTCTTCTTCAAATTTGTTATATGATTTAGCTTCGATCTTCGCCTTATCAGCTATCATCTTAAACATTTTCTCATTACCGAGTAATTTATCAGTCTGCCAATTGTTCACATAGCTGAAAGTGCCTTTTCTGCATACTATCAGCGGTACGGTTGTATTTCCTGTTACGCTCACTGCATTGACAGTCAGTGCTGTTTCACAGCTGACAGGATTGTTCATTGCTATTCGTCCGTACAGCGTCATACAGTCCGTCATATTCAGATTTTCGCAATCCTGTCTTGTTTCTCCGGACAACGATGTTGTTTTGATTCCGAAATTTACATAACAATTACCTATGCAAATGCGGTTTTCGCTACAAAACAGCTCGTCGTACTCTGATGCCGGAATATATCCTGCCTGTGCATACGCAAAATCAAGGCAGGATTTACGCAGATTTTCATCGGGTATGTTTATCTGTCTGATACGATACTTATCATCAGAGTAAGTAACTTCATATTTTGAGCCGAGCAGTTTGTTCCATTTTTCCTTTGCTTTTTCTGTCAGCTTATCATTATAGCTGTTCCATACTACGGTATGGTCACAATACAGGTCATCGCAGAAAAAATCAAATTCCACATCACCGCATTTTTCAAGATATTCACCGAATGTATCAAACAGCTTTTCTCCATTTTCCATAATCAAATTCTCCTTTTATTTTTTCACCTGTATCGCACTTATGCTGTCAAGCAGGTCCTTGTTAACGTCAGTCCTGTAAGCCTTAAACCAAAGCAAAGGATTTACCTTTGCTCCGACAAAACGCACCGATAAGCCGTCATAGATATGCGGATTATCAAGCTCCGGAGGCGTTACCTCTCCGTCTACAAACGCAGTTTTGACGCACAAATGAGGTATTATCTCACTTCCGAATGTATGGCTCCAGCCTGTCGCTGATAAGCCCTCGTCCTTTTCCTTGCTGTGTTTGCCGGAGTGAGCATAGCCTATTACTATCTTCTCGTCTTTGTCGTATACGTCATACAGTGATAATCCTATGTCCTGCTCCGAGATAGTTTCAAGCCTGTCAAGACAGCTGTATTCTATCATCAGCGTCAGAACACCGTCATCGTGCTTTATCTCCGTACCTGTGGTTGTTACGATAGTCGGAAAATCAAATCCGTATTCCTCTGCAAACACGTCCGTATCAATTATGTACGCAAGCTGTACCGCCGAGCAGTTATATGTGTAATTTGGCTTATCTTTTACTACCTTGCGTTTTTCTGCGTCATAAACGTCATAGATATACACATCTTGTATGCACTCGCCTACATCGGGAAGTATCTCAGCTCTGACCTCGGTATCCTCGTCATTCAGATACAGTGTTATACCCGATTCGTATGCTTTTCCTATCGTGCTTGTGCCACGGCTGTGTATTGTTTCAAAGTCATTCAGCGTTGTAAGGATACCGTTTGTGTTTTCCTTTAAATCATCGGCTTCGACCGGGAGATTGAAAAAGCCTTGAAAGTACACGAACAATGCACGTTGAGCTGTACTGTCTACCGATATGTACAAATTATTTATCTGTGCGTCGGATAAGATACGCTCGATTATCTGCGTATTTTCTTTGGTGTAATCCCTGTACTTCTCGTCTACATTGAACATTTCGTACCAGTCATCTTCAGACGGTGTTTTTACCGTTATTGACAGTTTTTCTGTAGTACCGGTCTTTTCCGTACTGACTTTTGCGGAAAATTTACCCTCAAGAGCCGCTCTCTCGAATATCTGTCCTATCTCCTGTGCCTGGAACACGTTCAGACAGGCAACGTCAAAACCGTCTGCTGTTGCGCCGCCGCTTCCGTCTGAGCTGACATTCTCGATAGCACTTGCTATATCGTTATCAAGTCCGCTTGCGTCACTTTCTGCCATATCTTCAAAGCGGCTGAATGTTTCCGCTTGATATAACGCAAGCAATCTCGGAAGATATATGTCACCTTCGCCGTAACAGGTGTATTCTACAATCTGAGTCTTGTTATCCTTATGTACAGTAAGTATCTGCTTTTTTGCCTTTACACCGTCAATTGTTACGGTTTCTTCGTCATAGTCGTATGTCGGCATTTCGGGCTTGACGAGTGTGTTTATAAGCTGTACCGTACTTTGACTGTATTTGCTCATATCATACGATTTATCGTCACGGAATTCCTTATCTTTCGCAAGCTCAGAATATTTGTAGCTGCTTAAATCAATTTCTTCGTTAAGCTGTTCAAGTTCTTTTTGTGATTTTACCTTTTTCAGCTTATCTATATACTTCTTCGCTTTTGCAACGCTGTCATTGACCTCTTTGGTATCGTACAGCAACAAAAACGAGTTGTTACCCTCTGAAAAAGTTTTCTGCAGAACAGACTTTGACAGGTTTATCGAAAAGTCCGGCATAAAACTGTATGTATCGTTCTTGACCTGTGTATTGATTGAGGAGTTGACACCGCTTAGTGCGGATTCCACATTTTTTCGTATATCATACCACGATTGGCTGACGCTTGTATCACGCACTGCACCGTAAAGCAAACTGAACAATCCGGTTAGCAAGGCAATAAATACACCGATTCCCAAAAGAATTATTATAATCGGAGTAAGTAATGCGGCTCCTATTACCTTTCTTCCTTTTTCGTTTGACGCTAATGTAGTTATTATTTTTGCAATAGCCGTCGATACAGTCATATTAATTACCTCCCAATCCTAACTGTTTCAGACGCTTTTCGGGTAACTGTACCTTGAGTTTGAGTGACCGTCCACCGGCTTTCATAAGGCACTCTGCACGATTGCCTGCGGCAACAAGCTCTCTTTGTGCATCGGTAAAATTGTATAGTGTTGATATTGCTTTAAGGTCATCGCCCTCACAGCCGAAAATAAACTTTGTAGACGGCAGATCCAGTACAGGCTGTGCATACAGCTTGACTTTAGGATCAAGGAAGTCTACAACATTCTGCGTCGCAACGGCAAGTGCGCCGCTGTACTTTCTTGCTCTTTTCTCGGTATCTCTAAGGTAGCTCATCGCCTGCGGAACATCGGGATTTATAAGGAGCCACGCTTCATCACAGACAACCATCACCTTTTCGCTTCTGTCTGCACTCATCTGTTGCCAGCACCACGACAGAAGATTAAAATACTGCGTTGATTTCATTGCATCGCTCATAATCTTCATATTCTGCGTATCGAACACGATAAGCTGTGCATTTGACTGCATTGTAGTATGACCGTTCCAAAGGAAACTGTCTGCACCTGTCGTTATATTTTCAAGCAGCAGTATCAGCTTGTCCATATCATCGGTTACGCCTTTTTCAGCTGTTTTTCTCTGCTCAAGCAAAGTGTTATACAGATCCGTCATAACCGGGAAGTCGGTATTTTTCATATATGTTACACTTGTATCCCAGGTTATGCCGAATTTCTCATACATAGCGATAAGCCCTTTTGTAAGTAAGGCTTTCTGTATCTGAGTAAGTTCGGGAAGATACAGTTCAAAGAAGATTTCAAGCGTTTTAAGATGTAATGCAAGTTCGCTGATACCCTTGCTCTCGGCTTCTTCTTCCTCCTCGTCCGAAAGTGGTTTAGGACGTACCTGTAATGGATTTATCATTCCGTTTCTGCCACCGCAAGCGTCTATCCACCGTGATATGCCATCTTCACGGAACATATCGCAGATAGCCTTGTACTCTGTTTCGGGATCTATGACAATTACTTTTGTTCCTCGTATCAGCTCTGATACGATAATGTGCTTTATGAGTGTGGTTTTGCCCTTGCCGGAGCCGCCTATTATGCTTACATTGCTGTTAGTTCTTGCACCGTCACGCTTCCATAAGTCAAAAATAATAGGCGTACCGTCATTATCTACACCAAGATAATAACCTACACCGTCATTAAAACCGCTGTTCTGGAACGGGAAACCGCCATAAAATGCGTTTACAGGCATAGGACGGTTACCGACATCGCCGATAAGCTCTACAGGAGCGTAGGACGGGGATATGTGTTTCCAGGCGTCCTTTTGCATACGGGATAAGCAACGAAGTTTACAGCCGACACCGCTGATTATGCTTTCAACTCTGTTGCATTTCTGCTCAAAGTCGATTTCATCGTTGCCCATAACCATCACAGTACAGCAGAATTTTGCTATCTTTTCGTTGTTTTCTTCCATTCGAGCCATAAGACGAGTTGTATCGTCCGCTGTTTTTGTTTTTCTCTGTCGCTGTAATGCGTCACGGGTATTCTCTGCTTCGGCACGGGAAGCATTGATTATTTTCGATAGCTGTTCTACGATATTCGTTTCTGTGATTGGCGTACTTGTGAAGTTCACGATAGTTCCGGCAATGTTATTTATTTTCGATACCCAGCCGTATTCCTGCGTAGGCGGATACTGCATAATTGCATATATGCGGCAGATGTAGTCACCCATATAAAAACGGGTGTTCGGTCTGAAATCAATACCCATCGGAGCTATTGCGGCACGGATTACATTGTTTTCTTCAATTTCAAACTGGTACTTCTTGTTTTTCATTTTTTCCTCCTTTAAGAATTTGTCGCAATAATCTGTGACATAGATAAATATACATCATCTGTTCTTTCGTAAGCTATGTATGCGGGGTTTGTAAAAAGGTTATACATTTTTATAATATCCTTGTCTTTCACAAGCTCGCAGAACATTCCGTCCACCTCGCTGTTGAAAGCGTTTATTGTATCCTCTGTACGCTTGAGGATAGTTTTCTCGTCCTCGTCCTTCGAGAACAGCATAAAGAAAAATCTGCGGTCAATCTTGTTATCGTCAATTACCATTTTGGTGGCAAAATTTATATCATCCTCAAGCATCTGCTTGCACAGACCACTTGCATTTTTAAGCCTGTTGCTGTCTGCCGTCACCATATGCTTGATTACATACGGCGAGGAAATAGCCATATATTTATACGGAAACTGAAAACGTGAAACGATGGAAGTTATGTTTTTGCAGTATGCCAGCTTTTCACTTTCCGAGAAAAGCTCCATACTCATACCGCCGATTTCGATAAAGGTAAATGTGTACCCGTCATTCGTATGTAAGCAATTGTTACGAATATCCTTTACGTTTATCATTTCGTTTGCAGTCATCATCTCGACTGCGTTTTCTTCTGTCTGTTCCTTGTTTTTCTTCTTGCTGATTGTCAGAAACAGATACACTCCGCCTGCAAGAGCAAGTGCTACGATTAAAATTATAAGCTGTTGCATTTTATCCTCCTTGTTTTATAGGTGCGTCACGATGTCGCACAGGTCGCACCTGTCGCACCTGTCGCACCTGTTTTATTGTATATAAAAAAGCCGTACCCGTCGGCACAGCTTTGTATTTTCGCTATCAGAAAAAGAAAAAGCGGCTGAAACCAGTCGCTTTAAACTTAAGAATTTAGCAATTCGAAGTACATTTTTGATAATTTAAAAAGTAATGCGTAACGAAAATCGTTAATTTCTACTTTTTTGTTTTTACAATTGTTAAACAACCAGTAGCAACCATCTGTATCAACATATTTATATGCACTTTCTATATCATAAACATTTACATTTATCGTCCCTTTTTTCAAGTAATGAGAACAGGATATTGAATGATGTCCTTGAGAAACTATCGTAATATTCATATAAGGATAAAAAGTTCCACGATGATTTCTGTAATCATATTTAAAGCCATTCCTATCAATGCTACCCAATAAGTCATATACCTTTGATACAGACGGTTTTCGCCACGGCTGAGCTATTACAACTTCTGTGGCGAGGTCAATCTTTCTTTTTTCAAAACGATCCGAAAACAGCTGTATTTCATCTCCGTTTTCAAGATAAATGGTATGTGGGAATACTCTGTTTCCGATAGGCGCATTATCGTTTGCATTGTAAACATAATACAAAAGTGTGTTTGTTTCAATGTCACGACCTATTGAATCAAGCATAAATCTCAGAAACAGAAGATTGTCCTCTTTTGTAGCGCCATCTCTTTCAAGCGTCAATCTTACATATTCCATCGCTTGATTATAATTATTCTGATTGTTCGCATAAATACCGCTGTTCATCGTTTTCCCTTTCTGAGTTTACATATTGTCGTAACAATATCATTATCGAAACTTTTACTCTTGATTGGAACAAATAGTCATTCTGTTCCATATATGTATCTATCAGCTTTTCTACAGCCTTAATATAGTTGTTTTTTGCAAACGCCTCTCTTATCGGATTTACCCAATACATAAAGTCGTAATGAGATAGTCCGGGAACATACTCTTTATCTGATTTGCATTTATCATAAACGCAGGTGAATTCTCTCAGAAAATCAAGTGCCTCATCATACGTTTTAACTTCGTTACATAACTGTTCTTTGCACAATTTATCAAGTTTTTTTCTTGCATTCATTCGTTATCATCTCCATTCTATCATATCGGTAAAAATACGTCAATCTTTTTATACAGGTGCGACACCGTGACGCACCTCAAACAATTTAATAAATAAACTCTATCAAATAATTCCCCTTTTTGAGATATTGATTTATAGCAAAGGAACAAGTTGTTCTTTCGTCCGAATACTCTTGCCTTATTTTCGTTGAATAAACCTCTCCGGTATCTAAGTTAGTAAGTCGTATCTCGTTTTGAGAATAGTAGAGTTTCGTTTTTTTCTCATTTTTGGCATTATCGCAATTTGAAAACAACAATTTAAAATGAGAATTTTGATGTAGTATAATAAAACTTGACACAATCCACCCACGAAAATATAATAAAAAAGAAGGAGAGTGTCAAGGAATGGGACAGGTAAAACAGTACAGCCGAGAATACAAAGAGGAAGCCTTAAAGCTTGCAGAGGAAAAAGGCTGTAAAAATGCAAGTGAAGAGTTGGGGATATCCTACAATACCCTGTATGGCTGGGTAAAAGAAGCTCGTAAAGGAAATCTTCATCTTGGAAAACGCAGCGACAGCAATGTATCCAAGCTTGAAGAAGAACTGCAGCAGCTTCGTCGTACCAACAAGGAGCTTGCCAAAGAAAACAAGCGGCTTCAGGAAGAAAATGAATTTCTAGCGGAGGCAACCGCTTTTTTCGCAGCGAGCCGTCAGAAGTCTGCAAAAAAGAAAGAATGAAATTCATAGCTTTAAAAACCAACGACGGAAAAGAGCAAGGAAAAATTTCTTTCTATTGCAGAGTGCTTGAAGTAACAAGACAGGGATTTTACGATTATCTGAAAAATCGTAATAAACCTTGGAAATACGAAGCTCTGGCGGCTGAAATGATGGAGATTATTGATGAAGACGAGTGTAACGATACATATGGCAGAGAAAGAATGCATAAGGCACTTTTGCTGAAACACCCCGATGGCGAGAGCGTTCCCAGTGAAAGTACAGTGTATCGTGTAATGCATGAAATAGGAATATCTCGCAGACCGAGGAGAAAGCCTAACGGTATCACAAAAGCAGACCGTGACGCAATGAAATCGGATGACCTGCTGAAACGTGAATTCAAGGCAGATAAGCCCTGTGAAAAGTGTGTAACGGACATTACAGAGATCAAGGGAAAAGACGGTAAGCTTTATACATCGGTGATCTTTGACTGTTTTGATCTTACCCCACTTGGAATATCAATGGATACCAATATGAAAACAGAATTATGCGTAGAAACAGTAAAAAATGCTGTTAAGTCCTATCCCGAATTGAAGGGAGCCATTCTGCATTCGGACAGAGGCAGCCAGTATACAAGCGAAAAGTACAGAGAAGCACTGAAACACGCCGGATTTGTTCAGAGCATGAACAGTGCCGGAGGAAGATGTCACGATAACGCCCGATGCGAGAGTATGTGGGCAAGAATGAAGGAAGAACTGTTTTACAGCAGACACAGAAAGTCCGAAAATTATACGGTAGCCGAGTTGAAAACAATGATCTGGAGGTATTATATGAGCTATTGGAACAACCGCAGGATATGCTCGGCTAACGGAGGACTTCCGCCTGCTGTTAAACGAAAAAAGTACTATGAATCGCTCGTTTCAGCCGCCTGACCGGGCGGCACCCGAAATGGATATTTGTTCCATTTCGGAGAGCTGATTCCATACTTATTTTGCATTTTGGGTAGAAAATGTGTCAAGGGATATTGACAATATCATTTGATAGCAGATTCCTTTTCATATAATTACCTCTTTTCGAAAAGCAATTTTCTGAATTTCTGTACAGTTCGCCTTTGGGATCAGTTATGACGTAGCTTCCGAACACCTGAATATTATCAGGCTTGATTTTACTTAATGATTTACCTGTGTCCTTTTTTCTCATTGCATTTGCTGACTTATTCAGTATTCTTTTCATATTTTTCATATCTTACCTCCATAAGCCACCACAAAGGCGGCAGAGCTTTTCTGCCGCCCGGTGACAATAAAATTTTAATGCTGCTTAGCGTTTTCTCTTACGCTTCGATAACGGGAACGCAAGCAAAACAGCCGCACTCATCATTACCGTTGATATGATAATAACTGCCGTCTGCGTAAAGCTGTCCTCGCTTGCACCTGTCGGGGGATTGTCCGGTAGCTTGCTGTTGTGCATATTGGCAACAAGCATTGCACCGTCACGGTCAATCGTTAACTGCTTATCTTCGGGTAAAAGATAGCCTGCCGAAGCAGAATCCTTAACTTCGTGTATGGTATATTCACCGGCTCTTAAATCTTTAATGCGGATTATACCGTTCTTGTCGGTTGTGTATGTTTTCTTGAAAGTCTGACCTGTGTATGTCTTTCCGGTTACTTCAAAATGTATTCCTTCGACCTTGTTGTCATATGAAGTCTTTACAATCTTGATTTCACCCTTTGCCGGCGAGTTTATGAACGTACCCTTGCCAAGCTCATCGTTGGAAACTTCTACGGTTTCGCCGTCATTTACGATCTGGAAATAGTAGAAATTCACATCACGGACGAAATATTCGGGAGCCTTTGTTTCCTGTACATAGTATTCGCCATATACAAGTCCCTCAAGGCTGTACACGCCTGTTTCGGTTTCTTTCATTGTGCCGACTACGGTTTTCTTATCGCTCTTGTAAACTGTAAATACAGCACCTGTTAATTTGTTTTCGGGATAGTCCTCATCGACCTTTGTCAATGTGACATTGCCGACAATGACCTTATTGACAAACTCTGCACTTGCAGTTGCGTCCTTAGTTACCGTGATCGTCTTGACCTGTGTCTTAGGCAGATAACCTTCTGCATTGTTGATTTCGGTTATCGTGTACTTGTCGGTCGGCAGTTCTGTAAGTTCAAACTTGCCGTTTGTCAGCATAAAACGTGCTTCAGCTGTCTGACTGCCGTTATATACATACTTGCCGTTCTTCGATACAGCCTTTAAATATGCACCGTCAGCGTTCTTTACAGTGAAGTATACATTCTTTTCAAGCTCTGCCTTCTGAGCTGTTGTCAGCCCGTTGGGATTTGTCCATTTCTTTATGATACTTGCGTTGCCCGTGTCACGCTCGTTTACAAACGTTGCCGTTGCTGTCTGATTTCTTACTACAGTTATCTTTACGGGATTTTCCGACTTGATTGTGTAGTCAAGAAGTGTGCTATACTCTGTAATCGTATAGTCACCTGTAGGCAGTTCAGCGATTGTAAATGTGCTGTTCTTCAAAACGTATCTGAATTCTGTTGTGCTTTCGCCGTTATATGTGTATACGCCGTCTGCACCTGTAGCTGTGATGTACTTGCCGTTGCTGTCCTTTACAGTGAAATACAGGCTCTTTTCAAGCTCCGCTTTCATCTGTGCGATTTCATCGGCTGTCATATCTGCTGTACTGTTGTCAAGTTTCCATTCCTTGATTACAGCACCGTGACCGTAAGGATATTCGTTGAAGTCGGATTTTCCGATTTCATTGCTAACCGATACAGTAGCGTTTGCCGTTTTAAGCGTTACCGGGTGTACGTCTATGTCAAGATAGTAGCCTTCGGGAGCTGTAAGCTCCTTGACATAGTAAGTTGTACCTGTTGCACTGCTTATAGGTAAGTTGTTGCAAGTGTACACTCCTGTAGCTGTTTCGATAATCTCTGCATTTACAAGTGTGCTGTCAGTGTTCGACTTATACGCCTTTGCTACTGTCTTGCAAGTGCTGTCGGTATAGATACCGAATGTAGCACCTGTTACCTTATCGCCGATCTTTGCGTCAACCTTGTTGATAACAATGTGACCGAAAGGCTTGTTTTCAAACGTTGCAGTAGTAGTCGCATTGCTCTTTACTTCAATCGTCTGATTTGCAGGTGTGATATATCCGACTGTCTTGCCGGTCTTGACCTCTATAACCTTGTAATCACCGATGCGGAGATTGCTTATAGTGATTGTACCCTTTGCGTCGGTAGTAAAAGTCTGATCGTAGCTCTGTCCGGTCTTGGCCGTGCCGGAAACTTCAAACTTCCAACCGGAAAGAACACCGTCTGCACTTCTCTTGACTATCTTTATATCGCCCTTCTGCGGAGCATTGGGGAACTTGTCGTTGCCGTTGATTGACACATCGACAACCTTGCCTGCGTCAGAAATTGTGAACTGATAGAATGTGTTGTCGATATTGTAATACTTCGGTGCTTTTGTTTCTCTGAGGTAATATGTGCCTGCCGGGATTTCGTCAAGCTGATATGTACCCTTTGATGTTTCTGCAAGTTTGCCGTATACAGTAGCCTTGTCGGAATTGTATACAGTAAATTCAGCACCGCTCAGAAGTACATCGGGATGATCTGCGTCAACCTTTGTCGTTCTGACCGAGCCTAAAGGCGTTTCATAGAATTTCGATGTAGCGTTGTTTGAAACTGCTACGGTTGAATTTGCCGTTTTAAGCGTTACCGGGTGTACGTCTGTGTCAATAGCGTAATGGTCGGGAGCTGAAAGCTCCTTGACATAGTATGTTGTACCGTCCTTGCTTTCAATCGGCAGGAAATTGCAAGTATACTTGCCTGTCGCACTTTCTGTGATTTCTGCGTCTGTCAGAGTATCATCTGTAGACGATGTATATGCCTGTGCAGGAATTTCACATTCAGCGTCCGTATAGATACCGAATGTAGCACCGCTCAGAGCAGTGCCTTTTACGCTGTCAACCTTGTTGATAACGATATTCGCATACGGCTTGTTCTCGATATTTACAGTTGTTACAGTATCGGTCTTGACCTCAAGGTCTTTGCTGTTCTCGGTAATATAACCGACCGTTTTACCTGTCTTGACCTCTGTAACCTTGTAATCACCGATACGGATATTACTGATTGTGATTGTACCCTTTGCATCGGTAGTAAAAGTCTTATCGTAGCTCTGTCCGGTCTTGGCTGTGCCTGTAACACGGAACTGCCAGCCGGAAAGAACACCGTCCGCACTGTGTTTTACAATACTTATCGTACCCGTCATTGCCTTGTTGGTGAATACCTTTTTAACCGAGCCGGCAGGAGTGATAGTGAAAGTCACGGGGTCGATTGAGAAGCTGTAACCTGTTGTACCGCTTACTTCATACACTGTGTATTCTTGTCTTGCGGGAAGCTCATTTGCAATAAAGTTATATGTGGCTTTGTTCAGCTTTAATTCAGTACCCGTATTGTTCTCGCCTTTATATGTGTAGATACCGTTGCTACCTGTAAAGGTGAGATATTTGCCGTTGTGCTTGATTTTAAAAGCGACCTCGGCAAGTTTGTCATCGGGGATATTTTCTATAGCACCGTTTTCATTTAAAAACTGCTTGTCAATCTGCACAGAACCTGTCTTAAGCTGATTGTCAAGCTCAATGTCATCAAGGTCGATTACAGCATTCGGATCACCGTCACCAAGGTCAATACGCTGGTCCCGGTTATCAACATCGTAATCCGTACCGCTGTACGTTTCAATGACAGCTAAGTAATACGGAGCGGTGTTAGTGCCGAACGATATAGTCATTTCGCCGTTTTCATTCAGCTTGAGATTTGTTGCTGATGTTTTGGTTGACGAAAGCCCTTTGTATGTGTAATTACCGTTTGAACCCGTAAATTCTACATAGTAGCCTGCAGGCGGATTCGAGGAAACACTTCCGCCGAAGCCAAGCACCTGCAGATTTACAGTAACCTTAGCATACTGTTCTTTGAGCTGTGCTTCTGTCAGATTGTTCTCATCGGAGAAATGCTTTCTTATCACAACAACTGGCGTTGATTTATTCGTAAATGATATTGCCTTTATTTCGCCCTTATTGGCAATTGTGACCGTCTTTGTCTGCGTTTTCGGATTGTAACCGCTTGCGTTATTAATCTCTGTTACAGTGTATGTTCCCATAGGGAGCTTGCTTACATTAAACTTACTGCCGCTGAGTTTCATATTATTTGCGGAAGTCTGAGTGCCGGCATAAACATACGCTCCTGCCGAGCCTGTAACCTTGATATACTTACCATTAGCGTCCTTGACAGTAAAGTAAACGTTTTTCTCAAGATTTGCTTTTTCTGAAGCTGACAGTGTTGTATCGGACAGCCATACTTTCTTTATCTGAGTCGTACCGCTATCCTCGCTGTTTACGAAAGACACGGACGATGTTTTATCTCTTGATATGGTAATTGTCTGAGATGCTCTGTTGACAGAATAACCATCCGGTGAGCCGTACTCATATACGGTATACTTGCCTGTAGGCAGGTCGGAAACAGTGAAAGTACCTGTACTGGGTTTAACATACAGCGATGTAGCTTTAGTTGTTGTTCCGGCAAAAGAATATGAGCCGCTGTACTTCGTACCGTTGACAGTTATATATTTTCCGTCAGCGTTTTTGATGCGGAAATATATCTGCTTATTTCTTTCAACGTTGTTGCTTGCGGCTATGGCGTTACCGTTGGTATCAATCCAGGTCTTTATAACCTCGCCTGTACCTGTGTTACGGGTATTGGTGAACGTTACCGTTCCTGTGCTGCCTGCTGTTACTGTTACCGTCTTGCTGACACCGCCTGTACGGGTGTAATAGGGTATCGAGCCGTCTGAATTCTTTCCGTGTTCTGTAACGGTATACGTTCCTGCAGGTAATGATTTTACTAAAAAAGTGTTACTTGAGTTTAATTTGAACTGGCTCACGGAACCGCTTGCAGAGTAGGTATACGAGCCTGCCTTGCCAGTAGCCTTCACGGCCGAACCCGAACTGTTCTTTACCGTAAAATAGATGTCACTGTTATCGGCTTTTGTGCTTGAATTGTCTTTGTTATGTTCCCATACTTTTTTTATCTGAGCTGTGCCTGTGCTTTCGGTCTTAAAGTTTGCGTAGAACTGCACAGGGTCATCTATGCCGGAAGCCATAGTCTGAGAGCCGTTGCCGGACTTCCATATAACGAGCTGATCTCCGCTTGTGCGGTTCGCCTTATATGTGCAAGCCTTAGTACCGCTTATCTTACTGCTTGTCGTGAAAGTGTACTTGTTACCGCTCTTAGTTACTGTAACACCGCTGATGTTGAATGCACTTGCAGGCATACCGCTGTTGTTTTCATCAGCTAATGTTATGCTGTACTTCTTCGTTGAAGAGTTGTATTTCAGCGTATGAGTAGGAGCGTTTGCTTTATTCGTATAAGTGAAACTCGGAATAAGTGAATAGCTTTTCATCTTACCGAGAATGTACTCGTAGCACTTTTCGGCAGGTCTGCCCTTTAACTGGTCGTAATAAGCTGTTTTAGGTGTATTAGGAATAATTGAATTAACAGCCAGGTCACTTTTACCGTATCCTGTACGCAGATCTTGCTGAATTTCCCACGATACTGCCTGTGTAGCGAACCAAAAGTCATCAAGATTTGTATTTGCTACAGGTGATGATTTTGTATCGCTGTTAAAACCGCAAAGTAAAACATATTTTAACATTTGCTGTATATCACGAGGGAGATTTCTTAGATAGGTATTATTGTTACCTTCGCCTACATAAGAACTTCCTGTGTTATATGCAACACCGGCTTCAATGCATATAGCAGGTTGAACAATGCCGTTTTTACTTACACCTAACTTAGCGTGTGTTGAAGCATAACGAGTAGCTTTTCCTATGCTACCGTCCGACTTATAGTAGATGTAGTCGTAATTGTACTTATCGGCATAAGTCTTACCGTCAGAACCGACAAAATCACCTATCATTGCCGCATACACGGTATCGCCCTTACCCCACTCAGCCGCTAATGTCTGAATAGGAAGTGCTACCAACATCATAATGCTTGCCAAAAGCAAGCTTGTCAGCTTTTTGAATTTGTTTTTCTTCATAACCTTTGTCCTTTCTTGGTTTGTATTTGTATATATAAAAAAGCAGTCCTACGGGTGCGGACTGCTTTGGATTTTCATATTTAATTGACTGTCAGAAAAAGAAAAAGAGCCTTGATTTTTCAAAGCTCTTAAAGTATATTAAATTGTTGACATATTTCGATATTATGTGATATACTTATCACATTGTCGGCTTCTTCCGCAAGGAAGGAGGTGAAGCACATTGGATTTAATAACTTTCATTTTATCTGTTATGGCAAGTGTAATCGCTAATTACATAAGCAAGTGGTTAGACAGATTTAAGTCCGACAAGTAGCCCAAAATGAAAGCCCTAAGAGATAGCAGCTCTTAGGGCTTTCGCCTTTGTGTGAAACACATTGGATAGTAACTTTCAAGTTCAACTATATTATATACACTTTTGATCTAATTGTCAAGTGCTGTAATTAAACTTTACAAATAAACTTAGTCAGCTCTTTGACCTTGTCCTCTTAAGAAGTATATAGCATATGCTTTTGTCAGCTTTCCGTTTTCATCTCGTATATCCATATCTTCGGATATATCACGAATGTAGATTTTGAAGTAATCGCCTTTTTTCATTTGTGCGACTCTGAAATTAGCACCTGCTTCATCTTCAACATTTCTCTTTATTACATTAGGGTGCATATCGTAAGAGATAACGAGAGGGACGTTCCAAGTACTACCTTCCGGCACCCAGCTTGGATCATCATCATTTATGAGTCCGTAATTGTTTACAGCGTCATCAACAATGACCTTCTTTATAGCTTCAAGGTCGAACGGATACTCATATATGGACTTCGGCTTGCTTTCCTGTTTCTTCGTTGTTGTCTGTGAAGGCTTAGGTGTTTCAGCTTTCTTTGTGGTTGTTGTAGTCTGAGCTACCTTATTATCGCTCAGATAGTCGCTGTGTATAAAGCTGCCGTCAGAAAGTTTGAAGTAACCTGTATCGGTCGTGGCTATTACCGTGACTTTATCGTTCACGCTGTACAGCTTGACGGTTTCTGCGCCGAGTACGGCTTTCTTACGGCTGTAGCAGTCGGTGTTGACGTACTTTGTGCCGCTTGCCTTTGTTTCTGTCCATTCGGGAGCGGGCTTTGTAGTAGCGGCGGTTGTTGTCGTTGCCGGCTTTGGCTTTGCCGTGGTGACTGCTGTAGCTGCTGTCGTTTCCGCCTTTTTTGTTTCCTGCGGCTTTGTAGTGACAGCAGTAGTCCGAGCGGTCGTTACTGCTGTTGTCTGAGCAGTAGTTGTTTCTGCTTCCGGCTCGTCAATCTTATCCATCACTGTTCCCGTCACTGCCGGAGCGGTAGTTGTCACTGCCGTTTCGGGTGCAGAGGACGTTGTGCTGCTTGCACTGCCTGCCGTGCAAGCACTGGTCAGTATTACGCTGATAAGGGTTATTGTTGCGAGTATGGTGTGGGTACGTTTCATATTGTCCTCCTTTGTGGTGTGGGGTTTTGAGTTAACTCAACTTCTGTAGTTCTTGGCTTGCTCTTCGGTTATTACTCCCTGCTTTATGAGTTCTTCGAGTAAATCGGCTCTTCCCTCGGCTCTTCCCTCGGCTCTTCCTTCGGCTCTTGCATGTGCCTTTTCGGTTGCTTCGATATGCAGAGCCTTTTCACGCATTTCCGCAAGCTCTCTTGTCTTTTCGTCCGCACTCATCTTATGCAGTACAACTACTGCGTCCTGTATCTGCTTTACGCCTGTCTGCTGTAACATATCAAGTTCATCCTCCGTTTCTGCATTGATAAGTCTGAGCCATAGCTCCTGCTTGTTGTTCTTGTCGATATTCTTGCCTATTTTCTTCAGCTCGAAGTAATGAGCCGTGAATTTATCCGTAAGCTGTTCGTTTCTGCTGTCCTCTCTCATTGAGAACGATGAATGATATTCTTCGCAGTCAAAGAGATTGAAGTTGATGATATTTATCGAAATGCACTGGTTCAGCGAGCCGTACACCTCTCCGCTTTTAAGCTGACCGCTGTACAGCTTAGACAGGTAGTAGAGCGAACGGTCCTTGTAATCGCCCTCGTCTTTAATCTGCATTTCAACGTTTATCAGTCTGCCATTGGCTTTCATACGAATATCCATACGGCTGTATTTCTCGGTTATGCTGTCCGGCATTATCTCAGAATTGAGTACAACGAGGTTTTCTATCGAATCATACGGTATACCGAGCGTATCCGATAAGTAAGCCTGTAGTAAATGCTGATTTCCCTCGTCCGTGAACAACTTCTTGAATATTATATCCAGCTTTGCCTTTACTATATTTCTTGCCATTTGTGCCTCTCCTTTCGATTTGGTACGGTACTATTTCCTCAAGTATATTGTAACACACTTACGGCAAAAAGTCCAGCCGACAGCGACAAAAACATTGACAAAGTATAGTATCGCTTTTTGTTGCTTTCTGCCAAATGTTACACGATTACAGCCTTTTGGGCGGGATTTCTTTTTTCTGCGGCTTATTCGAGGTGCGACACGGTGACGCACCTTTGCTTTCAGAGCTACGGGAATTGATTATTTTATTCGTGTTCAAGTCCGTACTTGAATTTTGCTATCTCATAAATCAAGCAAAACCTATAATCTTCAGCAAGGTACTCATTATAAGTATCGCCATTTACATACCAATAATCGCCGTCCGTATCGACATACGGGAATATTGTAGTTATATCAACTAATTTTGCCGTTATCTTTCCCTGCTTGAGATGATGTGCTATTGAGAGAGAATGCACGCCATCGCTCACAAAAGTACAAACATTCAGATATTCTATATACATAGCACGGTGACTGTCTTTATCAAAATAAAATCCGGAATCACTTATATATTTTAATAACTTCAACAACGAGTTAGTTTTACGAGTATTACAAAATAAGTGACATTTGGCTAAATCTATGTCGATCATAGAATCAGTTTCAATATTAATAGGTCTCCCTTTTACTGTTACGCTGACAGGAAACCAAATGAATGAAGAATATGGATTTTCATTTTCGTATTCATTTTCGTGAAATGGGAGAACAAAATCATCAACATTATGATTTATAAAATTCAATTGCATATTACTCTCTATGTTTTTGCACAGAATGTCGATAACATAATCGCAAAACTTTATTGCTGTCTTTTTGTCAACTTCATCAGCAGTATTTCTGACATATTCATAGACACAATTGAATTGATGCTTATTATCAATAAAACGTTTTTTGATTTTCTTCTTTATAAACATTAGTTTACCGCCATTTCAAGTAATTTTTGTGTTGCGTATGCTATGTGTGGCTGAAAAACAGGCTCAAGCTCGAACAAATCCGATAATTCGTGACAGCAATTCCAATAATCGTTTTTCAAAAGATATTTAAATGCTCTCATCAGAATTTCTATGTAACGCTTTTCGTCGATCACTTCCACTTTCTTCTTATCATACGGTGTAACAGCCATAATCGCAGAGAGGTTATTCAATACTTTTCTTGCAGTATTCTGCTTGTCCTGTGATAATTCATTGCAGTCACACCAGTCAAATTGCTTTAATAAAGACACTGCCTGCTCAAGATTTTTACGTTTTTTGCCTTTGTACCACGCTCGGCAATAGTAGTTGTTTTTCATTTCTACTCCTATTCTATCACGTTGCATTAACTTATGTCAATTTCAAGTGCGACACGGTGTCGCACTGGACGCTCCGGTCACACTTTTACTTTCAGAGCTACGGGAGTTGCACCCGTATACGCTTACGCTCCGATATAAAAAAGCAGTCCTACGGGTGCGGACTGCTTTGGATTTTTACTTTTAGAAAAAGAAAAAGCGGCTGATTTCAGTCGCTTAGATCTCTCTATATATTAAAGTGTCGGGTACATTCCCTGCTCTTGAGAGTGAACGTGCTTATCGGGATTGAGTTTAGCGTTTAGCTCTTCTATCTGTTTGGCTTGCGTTTTAATTACTTTATCAAGTTCTTTATTTGCTTCCTCTAATTCAGATTTTTCTCGATACAAATCGGCAATTAGTTGATTTTTCTCTCCTAATATGTTTTTAAACAAAGTTAAATCATCAATGGCTTGTGCCCATCTGTATTCATTGCTTTGGAGTAACTGTTCTTTTTGTTTTCTCATTTCGCTCTCATTCACAATAAATGTGTATGTATTCTTTGCGTTGTCTGCAACGATATTAATGCTCTTCTTGATTTCTTCATTTAGGATTATTTTAATATTCTTGTGATCTTCCCTGAGAATTTTATTTTGTGCCGTAAGATTTGTTTCTTCGCCGTTTGTTACTCCGAGTCGGTTTGCAATTGAAAGTTCACCGTCTTTTACGCCGATTTGGCAATCCTGCAATTTAACAAGATTGTCATTTAATTTTTTGCTTTTTCTTCCGTTGCTTATACAAACGCCTATCAAACCTAATATACCCACGAATATTGTAGCAGCCGAACCGACAATTGCACCCACTAAGGAGTCCATTTTAAACACCTCGCATATCACAAAATACGTAATCCAATAAACCATATTCGGTACTAAAATTGAATAAATTACGAATTTCATATTTATACTCCTAATTATATCTTAAAATTAAAATCGTGTCAAATTATTTTAAAACATTCATTTCATTACCGTTCCTCATCGAAATAACCGAATTGCTGTGAAATAGAGATCCACCATTCTTCAGGTAATTTAGGAACTATTCCCTCATCCTCGGCAAATTTAATACATTTAAGAATGTCGAGTAATCCTATATTGAAAGTATGGACGGAATCTTTCAATTCAAATATGCACGGCTCATAACAAGCTTCGCAATTAATTTTTTCGGCATTATCGGTTAATTTTGATTTTTCTGTGTTTTTTTCTTTAGTATACATTTCTAATCTCCGTTCTAAAATAAGCGACAATAAATGTCAATTTCCAAGTGCAACACGGTGTCGCACCGGACGCTCCGGTCGCACTTTTATTTTCAGAGCTACGGGATTTGCACCCGTATGATTACTGTTGCTCTTATATTCAAGGTGCGTCACAGTGACGCACCTGTTGTGTATCTTTGTCACATAATCCCATAATCATCTTTATACTTGTAAAGAAAATTCTGCTGCTCCTTGTTTTTTCGGATCATCAGCCCGATGTAGTCGATCATTGAAAGATTTGTCTTGTCCTGCTTTGTAATCAGTGCTACTGTAGCAAAAATACCGAATATTCCTACTGCAAGTCCGATTATTATATGTATCAGCAGAGAAATAAAAACCGTAAGTCCGAGTGATATAAGCCCGCCGATTATCAGCTGTGGCTTCTGCTTCGGTCCGCAACCTTCCCACCATTGCTTTTCTATTATCAAGCCATACGGGATATATAAATGTTCATCTTTCATTTGTCTGTCCTCCTTATGAATAGTACCGGACGATAAGGTCTTTTATCTGAAAAATTATGATACCAAAAACCATAAATACAAGTGCATTTCTTATTTTCGGTATCAGTTGTGGCTTATCATCGGGATTGAGAACAATCTTTATCAGCAGGATAATTACTCTGAGTGCTACTCCTGCTACGAGTAAGCCCTGTATTATCAGACTGAGCTGGTCAATTGTAGTCATTTATCCCTCCTATTTTGTAACACCCTTTATCGCTGTCTTAATCGTGTTTACCGCATATATTTTGCTCATAGCACCACCGCCCGGACCGGAAGGCACAAGAAACTCTGCAAGCAGTTTAGGCGTACTGAGTGCTGTAGTAAGACAAGCCAAGCCCAGGAACATTTTTACCAAATCAAAATTGCCCGATACAATGTTTCCTATACCTGCAGATGTGACTATGATATAAAGTCCGAGCTTACTAAGAACTACTTGTATAAGTACGGTCAGAAATGTCTTGACATAGGTCATAAAGTAGTTTTTGAACATTCCTTTGTCATTATCGAGTAGTCCGGTACAGGCAAGCGGCATTCCGATATTCAATATCATCATATTGATACCAAGCCCGAAAGCCTTACAGAACAGTATCATAAATATTACAAGTGCTATGAGGAAGAATACGCCGTTGATTATTCCTATGCCGGTAAAATCGGTTACTTCCTTGTAGATGTTCATACTTGTCGTTATTGCGTTTACTGTTTCTTTAAGTATCCGCACGAAAATATCATAAATAGGTCTGAAACCTATAGCGACAGCCATTGCTTTTATGAAATTCGTCACAAGCTGTAACGGGTCCATATCCGGATCTCCGTCTGTTCCCATAACGTATATTTCAAAGCCCTTTTTAAGAAATTTCAGTATCATCAGTGAAATGCCTATATTATATATCGTTGATGACGCTGTTGAGAGATACTGTCCGAGCGTCTTGTCAACTTCAAAGACTATCGGTATCAGTTGGTCGCTCGCTTCAAAAACAAGCGGTGTCATACTGCTCAGTATGACGGAAAACAGAATAACTAATATAGCCGCCATTAATTTATCACCTCACATTTACGGGAACATATACATATCGTCCGCTTTTGCTATTGCCGATTGCTGTGGCACATCGTGCCGCATATATAGTTGAGTTGTTGCTGTCCGTATTTTTTCAAGCAGCGTATCATCTTTTATCGCCACCCGATCACATCGTGTGCCGTCCGGCAATGATTTCTGCGGCATTACCGGCTTTATTTTTCCGTCCTTTTCGGCAACAAGCCGTATATTTCTGACAACAAGCCAGTTGTCAATTGTTATATCGGCTATCGCTTTAAGTGCAGGACAATTCGGCAAGTTAATCCGCCGTATTTCTGCTTTAACGCCCTGCCTTTGCAGTTCAAACTGCTCTTTTTCCATTTCAAAAGTTTTTTCTTTTGATACAGGCGGATTCCCTTTGAGAGCATTTGTATACGCTTCGAAAATGCTTGCTTTCAGCGATTTCATCAGTACAGACTGATAATTAATCAGCTGTACTGTCTGTGTGTATGTTCCGTCTTTGTTTTTGATTTGCGGTAACTGTGCTTCGATGTTGCCGTCCGCACTTTTTAAAAGCCGGCAGTCACGGATTGTTACCGCATCATCAATATTTACATCAGCAACAGCTAATACACTGTCGTTGCCTGTAAGATATGCCCTTGAACGTATTTTATGTAACATAAGATTATTTGAAATAGCCGGCAATTACACCTATCAGTGATGTTATTGTTATCGCTAATATTCCAGAAACAATTGTTGTCTTAATTCTCTTGTCCCACATTTTCTTATCCTGTTCATCAGATAAGCCACGTGCTATAAACAGAGCTACACATACAACAGCGGTAACAGTTATCGCTATACCTGTAAGCCAGGAGCTGACATCTGCTATCAGATTCTTTGTGCCTGTCACAATTACGCTGTTTGCAAAATTGCCCTGTGCAAATCCCGACATTGTAAGAAATGTCACCGTCACAAACGATGATATGACGGTATAAATGCGGTTTCTGATTTTCTTTAACTTGTTCATTATTCTTTCCTCCGGAATAAGTCCTCTCCCTTGTCAATTACCTCATCTTCCGCAATATAGAATGCGTTTTTAGTAATATCATAGGTTTCGGATTTTTCATTGTTTTCTTTTGCTTCTTTTCGCCTTAACAAGTAATTGTACTCGATTTCCTGCGGTGCTTGCGGTGTCTGCTCTTTCCAGACCTCCCATAACGGGATTTTAGCGTTTGTATTACGCTTATCCTGTCTGCTGTCAGTGACAATCTGAATGTACTGCTTGTTATGGCTCTCGTTTCCGAGTCCCATAAAGCGGTTAAACTGCCACTTGTGCAGGTCGTATGACACCATTACAGCCGGATATTCACCAAGTACCATTACAAGCTGATATGGACGTGCAAATCTTGCAAGTTCATCTGCCGTAAGAAGTTCTCGTCCCTCAAGCTGTGAAGAAAATCCCGATGAGGGATTTGAGTATCTTGCTTTATTTCCCGATGAGCTGTATTTTAGTGTTGTGTACTTACCGAGCTTACTGCTTATAAGTTCGTTTGTTTCCTTGCCCGCCGCCGCAAGATATACCCATACGGTACAGTTACCCATTATGATATTTGCAACATTCTTGTCATACTTATCTTCAAGCTGTGCCATATCCTGTATGAACAGATTGAAACGTATTCCGTAACCTCTTGCGACAGTGAGTTTTGCCTGTATATCGCTTATCGGCGTGAAGTTACCAAACTCGTCCAGGAAGAAGTTTACCCTTATCGGCAATCTGTTACCGTGGTCCTTTGCATAGTCTACAAGCAGTTCATACTGCTGATTGACAAGCAAGGTAACTATAGGATAATAGCTTGTCTTTTGGTCGGGCAGGATGTAGAATATTGCCTGTTTCTTCTGAGCAATCGTAGTAAAATCAAAATCTGACGTGCCGGTTACACTGGCAATATCGTTTGTCGCAAACAATCTTAATGTTGTCAGTGCTGATGTATAAAAACTTGCCCTTGTTCTGCTCGGTGCAACATCTGTAATGCCGAGCAGTGACTTAGCCGGGTGTGTATCGTCCAGTTTTGCGATATAGCCTTCAAGCGGTGTCTTATTATCTGCACCGGGTTTAACCATATTTGCAAGGAAGTAATACACATTCGTGAGATTCTGATATTTCGGCTTATCCGTGTTGTCACATACTACAGCAAGCACACAGGCACCGATGATAGCCTTTTCACCGTTTGTCCAAATCGGCTCGCCTTTGTCCGACTTCGGTACAAGCATTTCAATCAAGTCCCACGTTGCTCTCTGTGCCTTATCGGTCTTTTTCTCGTTTACAGCGTCGATTATCGGTTGCAGTAAGTTCTTGCTGCACGATTTTTCTGGATTCTGTAGGTCCATTACTATCACTTCATAACCAAGCGATTGCAAAACACGATGAGTATAGTAGTAAATTTCGCCTTTCGGATCATTTACTACAATGCCTTCACCAGCCAGTGCAGTGAAGATAATTGACTGTAAAACAAGTGTTCTTGTCTTACCGGAGCCTGTTGCCCCGAATATCAACGAGTGATAGTCTTTTGCTATGTATGAGATTTCCTCGTAAGTGCCGTGCTTTTTCATTCCAACAACAAGTCCGCCTTTGGCAGGAAACTCATTTTTGTTAATCTTATCAAGCGGTATCGGAATAAAGGGGAGATATTTACCTTTTTTTGAAACAGCATTGTAATAATCTTCGCCGTTTCTGTTCAGTACACGGCATAAATCACTTGAATGTTTCAGCTTGTATGTAGCGAAAACGCTATGCTTTTCGCTGTCGTTCATAAACCGTGCCGAGCCGTTCTGACCTTCGCCTGCAGGAACGGGTATCTTGATTTTCGGTGTAACCGTTATTGTATCAGCCTTATACTTGTTGTTCATCACAACAAACACAACAAAGATAATCAGACCTATAAGCAGTGCTGTAAATATCATAAAGAGCTGCTGTTGTTTCTGATTGACTTTCAGACCTTCAAGACAGGTGTTGAAGTCAAACAGTTTCAGCTCCTGTGTTGTCAGCATAACATCAAGACTGTATGATAAAAATACAGATACAACAGGTGCAATCACACATCCGACAAGAGTTGCAATGATTTTAAATAATTTTTTCATTTTGCCTCCTGTAATGTAAAAGCCGGGACTGCTTTCACAATCCCGGTAAATTACATATTATTTGTTTCAGAAAGGCTCAGGTGCATTCATATCAAAAAATGCACTTTCGTCAACCTTTCCCGCTGTCTGTGCCTGCTCTGCTGTCTGAGCCTTGTTACGCTCACGCATTTCAGTTATTATCTTCGAATAGGAATCGTTCTCGTCTGCGGATATTGTGATGACCATACCGGTCTTTTCGACCTTACCGCTCCACATAATACCTGCCTTTGACAATTCTTCTCCGACAGCCTTGCCGTAATTCACGTTCTGATGACGGTAAAAAGAAAGCTCCGGTGCTTTTTCCTTCAAATCTTTATACTTGATATTGCCGACGGTCTCAACGGCAATTTTGCCGATTGCGGATATGCCGTAATGGTTTATAGCTTCCTTAACCGTATCGTTTGATGGTCTTACAACGCTCCACCACTGACCGTTGTCAGCCTGCTTTGACGGCAGAGAAATAAACTTCACGACATTGCCGGTTTCTGCATCCAGCCTGTCCTTAACACTTATGTTATGTACAAGCAGATCATCGTTGACACGCATATTTCCGTATACGCTACCGTTTGCACCGTTTCTCATATTGAAAGTAAATCTGAGCGGCTCACTTTCCTCGCTTGTGGGCGTGTAATTCTTACCTTCGATATTGGCTTTTTCAACCTCAGACTTTATCCTTGCCGCAAATTCCTTAGACAGCGGCTCAATCGTGGAGTGATAATCGCCGTCACGTCCGATATGCTGAGGCATCTGTACATAGAATTCGTTATCCTTGTTCAGCTTATACAGCAGTCCATAGATCATAAGTCCGTTGCCGATTTCGATGTCGGCTATGGCTCTGAGCTTGTTTGCATTCTGTGATACCACAGGTTGCAGTCTTGTTACTTTTACGTTTAACATTGTTTTCATTCCTTTCTGCATTTACAGGTGCGACACCGTGTCGCACCGGACGCTCCGGTCGCACAGAACGCTTCTGTCGCACCTGTATGATATATGTTTAACGCCCTTTGCGTTAAATCTCCGGTTCAAAACCTTCCTCTTCTTCGGGTTCACTCTGTTCCTGCTCGTTTTCTCTGTATCTGATGTTGACACCTTCCGGGAAAGTGTCCTTATCAAATATCGTACCCTTTGAAAGTGTAACTTCTTTCAGATTTCTGCAACCGTTGAAAGCAAGATAACCGATAGCCTTTACGCTTGCAGGGATTTCTATCGAGGTTATGTCGGTCATAGCAAATGCCTGTTCACCGATATGCTTAACTGTATCGGGAATTGATATACTCTCAAGGTCAGTAGCCGCAAAAGCACAGGAGCTGATACTTTCAACGCCCGGCTCGATTACTGCTGTTTTCACCGATGAGCTTGCGAAAGCCATATATGGTATTTCTCGGATACTTCCGGGAATTACTACATCGGATATATTCTTACGGTCCGAGAAACATCTTTCTTCAAGTTTTTCTGTACCTTCCGGGATAAGTTCATTGCTCTTTGCAACAGTATGCGTTCTTTCGTTTTCGTTGACACGTTCAAACTCTTTCATTATGCTGTCAACCTTTTCGTCGAAGCTCATCTCCTCGAAATCCTCATAATTATCGTTCATCTTGTCATACGCACGTTTCATAAGAGTAAAGAGCTGTGCGTCCTTTACATCTTCGGGAGACATATCTTCTTCCGGCTCGACAGGGAGCTTTGTCATATACAGATTTGCGTATGCCTTCATCGACTGATACAGCTGAGTAAACTTTTCCTTAATGAAGTCAATTATCTTTGCAATCATCATTTCAAGTCTGACTTTCTGCATCTGTTCCGCTGAGAAATTCCCGTTTGCATAGACTTCGTAATCAATGTCATTCTTGACACCGAGCCTTATCTGCTTCATCTGTTCGGCAGAATAATCGGGATTTGCAAACAGCTTTACGTCAAGTTTATCCTTCATTCCCATACGGATCTGCTTTATCTGTTCAGCGTCATAGGAACGTCCGTCCTGTGCAAGATAGTCGATGATGTCTTTATCACCAACACCTTTCTCAAGCATCTTACGCCACTGTTTCATAGCCGACGGAGAGATGTACGGTGCAGCATAGAGCTGGTATGATATACCGCTTTTCATACCGAGCCTTATCTGCTTCATCTGTTCGGGTGAAAACTTCTTGTTTGCGTATTCCTTCACCGGTAATCTCTGACGGATACCTTTGAGTATCTCCGCCATTGCTTTCTCGCTGATATATTCAGCTTTCTTTGTCTGCTCCTCAGCAGGCTTCTTTGTTTCTTCTGACATTTTTCTGTCCTCCTTTGGTATTTGATTTATTTATAGGTGCGTCACGGTGTCGCACCGTATATGCTTATATTTCCATTTCTTCTTCTTTTTCGAGAATATCATTGATATATCCCCATAACGTTTCAGCATATTTTTTAGGAGTGTTTTCTGAGTAACGTCTACCGTTATCAGACATTTCACTTATCTCTTTTTCCCCGATACTATTTGCTTCTTTCAGCACGTCATCGAATGTAGGATCAGCATCGGTAGCCTTTCTCCATTCAGAAATAAACGTGTCTGCTTCTTCTTCCCAATCTCTTCTTGTTTTTGATTCATTCATATATGTTATTCCTTTCTACAGGTGCGTCACGATGTCGCACTTATATTTCCATATCATCGTTTTCACAATCAACTTCAAACTGCTCATCGGCTTTTGCAAGTGCAGGAACGATTTCGGTTTCAATAAGCATTTTGACTTCCTGCTTATTTAAAAGTTTGCCGAAACATTCTTTTATCTGCTTGGCACTGCCTCTGATTACTGTTCTGCCTTCTTCGGGATCATATACTCTGTAATCGTCTGTATGGTATTTACTGAATTTATAACAGTGTTCTACGAGCTTGTTGTATATTTTTTCCTGCTGAATTCGGGCGATAACCGCATTTGTAATATCATTCCATTCAAATGTTTTGTCGAATGAAAATACCGGTTTGCTTTCATTTTCACGTTTTACAGCTATGTTTATTACCGGCTTTCCGTCACGTTCCTCAAGGTTCCAAATGCAATCGGTGTATTCGCCCTCGTATGAATACATAGTACCTTTTTCTTTCAAGAAGAAGTCACGGACAACTTTTACCGGTGTTTCTTCGTACTGAATTTCATCATCTATACTGCCATATCCTATAAGCTCATCCCACGCAAACGCAGATTTGATAAAAGAGGGAAGATCATTGTGTAATTCGTTTTCCCATTCATCTATCAGTGCGATTTTTGTAAGAGCCTGCATTGTTGTATGTGTTGCATTGACGAAATCGGGGTTATCGTAAAACATTCGTTCAGCCGCCTTATAAGCATCCGTACCAACATCTGAAAGATACTGTGTACACAGTGAGCTTATCTGCGTGTTAAAATAATCATCGGCATTACGGCTTATAGAAGAAATTTTCGCCAGCTTATCAAAGCTGATGATGTTAGTAACGTATTGTCCTCCGGCGTTACTGTCGGGATTGTAATAAATCCACACAATACGCTTTAGTCCGTTATCAATAAAAAAAGCGTCGCTGTATTCTTCGTGACGCTTTTCCTTGGTATTTTCATTGTGGTGCAGTTCTACATTTGCTTCTTCCGCAAGGCAGTTTGCAAGCTCGTCCGATAACGATGTTTCATCGTGCTTCAGATACTTGCTGTACACATCATTCAGTGGCGATGGGTGTTTTAGCAGTGCTTTAATCTGATAATGATTAAGATTAGCATCGTGTGCTGCATAGATTATTTCCGTTTTCATCGCATATTCATATGCTCTGCTGAGTATTTCCTGTGACGAGATATTCAGCAAGTCTTCTTTCAGCTTGTCAAGCTCTGCCTGCATATTCTTGATAAGCTGTGCCTTTAATTTGTTCATTTGTAATTTGTACCTCCTTTATTTTAAGTGCGACAGGAGCGTCCTGTGCGACCGGAACGTCCGGTGCGACATCGTGTCGCACTTATGTTACTAAGTATTCAGATTTCCATATCTTCATCTGTTTCACAACAGGTTTTGCTTATCTCTGACTTTAGTCTATTGCCCATTTCGGATAACCGCTCAAAATAGTCTGTTTTAGCAGAAATTTCATTGCTGAAATAGTGACCTAAGTTAAGCCCGGTGAAGTATTCACTCTTGGGGTAAAATGAATATCTCCAGGTAGCATACTGAGTTTTACTTTTTGCTAACACCACGCCTATTAACGTGCCGTCAACATCGGTAAACTCATTATGCTCAAGTAATTTATATCCGGCATTTACTCCTTTAAGCGACAGCTTATTGTTTTTGAAATCAAAATATATCTGAGTTTCCATAGATTACACCTCGTGTCCTTTATCCTGTTTTTGCCTTGCAATGTCTTTCTTAGCCTGCTTTGACAGCTCACCGATCAGAGCGTGAGCAGTGTTTACCGTTCCGGCAGAGCCTTGTATTCTAAACAATCTGCTCACTGCGTTCAAAGCATATACCATACTGTCAACAGTTATCTTTGTGTTTATCTCGGCATTATCCTTTTTTCTCTGCTCATTGTTCTCTTTCAGAGTTCTGAGCATTGATTTCAGTATAATGTTGCCGAGCCTGTTATACAAATCGCCTGCGGCTTTCCGCATTTTCCTGTCAATTTCGGATTTGCCGTTTTCGGTTTCTTTACTGTCGAACATTTCTGCCGCCGATCTTGCACCCGAATAATAGTCATTAATGATAGATTTCATCTTTGGCAACATAATCATTTCTTTTATCATACCGATAACCATATCCTTCGTTTCTTTCGGAAGATATGCATAGGCTATTCTTCCTCGCCCCGGCAAGTTGTTCAATACATCGGTGTACTTCTGTATCAATTCTTCGGGTATATCAACTCCGGAGAAACGATTGGAATAAATACCGGAAATGTCACGCTCGAAATCAATCATCAGCTTCCCGACAAGCTCTTTTGCGTCCGACATTGCTTCGTTGCTTATGCCGTAATAATACGACAGCTCATTTGCGAATGTATCGTGTATCAGTTTTTTTCTTACATTATCCGATACCTCCTTTTTTACAAATTGTACTGTTAGAGGCGGGTCTTTATCCCAGAACGAAATATGAATATGCGGCTGTCCCTTCTTGTCGTGAACAGCCGCAATATATTCAAATCTGTCTTTAGGTATATCGTACCCTCTCATTAGTGTATCAATGTGAAACTTAATGTAGTTCTGCCACTTCTCAAGGCTGTCAAGTTCAAGCCTTTTAGCGATCTCCGGTCGGAATGATATGTATGCGTTGTACACTGTAACTCCTGCTTTCGAGATACCGTAAACATAGTTTTGTGTATCGGTGACGTCCAGCTCATCATTGTTTGTACCGTCTATCCTGCCGAACAGTCCGCTTTCACTTTCCGGCGAAAGTTTCATAACGTGTTCACGCTCCGCAATATACTTGACGTAATTGGAATTGTGGCTTGCCGTACCGGGCTTATTCGGAGCTGTCAGCCTCATTTTATATATGAGTGCCGATGACATTATTCTTCACCCGCTCTGACTACCTTCTTCATTCCGTTTAAGATCTCATTAGTATCCTGCATATACTCATCATCAGATTTCTCTTTCTGTTTCATATATGCCGCCGCTTGTTTGCTTGCAGATGCTACAACACGTGCAAAGCTGACATCATCCGCAAAAGACTCCGACATAATCTGTAACCCGGTGTACATTGTAATTGCACTTGCCTTTGTTGATTTCACCTGTAGCTTTATAAGCCTTTCTACTTGCTGCTTGAAAACTTCTGTCATTTCATCGTGTATCATACGACGGAATTCTTCTTCATTTTCATCATGGCTTTCAACGGTAAGTCCTTTTATAATAAAAGAACGAATTATGTTGCCCATTGAAGTACGCTTTTTTATTGCTAACTTTTTAACATCGTCATAAACTCTTTCGTTAAGGACAACCGAAAGCTGCACAGTTTTTTTGTTTATCACTATTTTTTACCCCTTTCTTCATAATTTTTATAGCCGTTTTTCTACCGTTAAGCAAACTGAAAAAAACTTGATTTTCGTGATTGCAATGCGTGTTCACAAACTTAGTTTCACAGTGAAACTAAGTTAACCACATTTTCAACCATAGAAACCACGTTGTAACCATTGTTTTTTGCGATAGCAAAGCGGTATTACAGCGAACGGTCAACCGTTCTATTCCTGCCATTGCTTTGCAATGGGTGTTTCGTAAACCAGTTGTTTTCATACGCCTTGCATTTGGCTATGTTCAAGCAAAAAGCCATCAGAAAAGAAAAATCCGCTGTTATTGTCATAGGTGCGTCACGATGTCGCACCCTTGAAAGCTCACTTGATTAACAGGTGCGTCACGATGTCGCACCTATCATTCAATTTCCTGCTCGTTCTCAAAATAGTTTTGCAACGCTTTTTCGAGTATATCTGAAATTTCATTTGCGGTTTTTCCTTTTAGTCCGTATTTTTCAAATGTACTTGTATTCAGTTTTACTGTAGTTGTTTCAACTGTTTTTCTTTGCCGGACCGCTGAAAGAATAGCGTCGATTGTCCGCTTATCAAGATTTTTATCCTTATCCTTTTTGTCTTTCAATCGTTCCGCTTTATCGGCTGTCAGCACATAATTCGGATTGCTGTTAAGATACTCTTCGACGATGTGCTGTTCATATTCAGACAGGAATGATAAGCAGTATGCAATCTTATCGGGTAACGTATTATCGTCAACCCTCTTAGCAAAGTAATTAATCAGCTGAGTAAAGCTGATTAACATATATAGCTTCTTAATCGATATTCCAAATTCTTCTGCGAGTTCTGTTTTGGTTGACGTCCCGGAGCTGTTCATAATATCTGTTCTGTATCCTTGTTTCTTCCGGCTGTCATTCAGCAATCTGAGCGACCGTGCAAGCTCCATCTTCGTAAACGTGTTGCGTCTTTGAAGATTTGTTATAACCATAATCTCATCAAGAATTTCACGGGGAGTATCTTCTCTTGCGATTCTGCAGGGAAGTTTTTCAAGACCGACCGCTTTTGCGGCTTCAAGCCTTCTGTGTCCGGATATAACCTCATACTTACCATAATTTGCGGACTGTGCTATAAGTAACGGCTCAATCACGCCCATTCTATTGATGCTTTCCTTAAAATCATCGGTTACACTTACGGTAAATGTATGTGTGTGATATGGCTCAAGCAGTGATACCGCTATATTTTTAATCTCGTTGAGGAAATATGACAGCAGCTCTTTTGATAACTTGACGCTTTTTACCGTATCTTCGCTTTCATCCTCAATCATATAGCTGTAATCATCTTCAATTTCCACGCCTATATCGTTGCCGTAATATGATCCGCCACCGTCATCTGTATCAGTGATTTTTTTGTTAGGCGGCATTGCAAACGCATTATCTGATGCGTTTGATTCACGCTTGATATTCATCATTTTACTATAATCCATATTCTTAACCTCCATTGTTGGTGAGAGCTGGCGGAATTGCACCGCCGAAGGACACTTTTGCTCTCATATAGGTGCGACACGATGTCGCACCATCTCTGTTTTACATTTCCTGTTCTTCTTCAATATCCTTGTTCTGCCCATTCGGCTGACCGTTCTTTTCAGCTTCAGCTATAAGTCTGTCAACCTCTCTGAGCCTTGCGGATTTTTCGGAAAGTTCCTTTTCTCTTGCCCACGGAGTATGCACAAATTCATTTGCAGTTGCAATGTCACGGTTGATTACTTCAAGGTCGTGTATTGCTTTTTCGTGAACATTGCCAATTGATTTCAGCGTGTTCTCCATTCGGGTAAGGTTTCCAAGCGGGTCCTGTCCGACCTGCCAGGTATAACGTGCTTTTCCTACCATAGTAACATAATAAACGCCATAAGCACCGTCGAACGACACTTTCATATCATAACCTTTATATATGCCTATCTTCGGCAAGTCTGTAGAGCCGACGGTCCGTATTGTGTGTAGCAATGCGTTTGCGGCTTCCTTTTTATCTGTAAAGGTCACTCCGTTTATTACTATCTCCGTGAATTCCTCGCTGTATTGCTTATAGCTTTCTGCGTCAATAGCAGTGTTAGCAATATACTTTTCTGCGTCGGCTTTACGCTGTGGATATATCTTCAGCAGTTTATCCTCAAGGCTGTATTTTTCTGATAAATAAGCCGACTGCAAGCGTTTCAATTTTGATATGTCAATATCAAGCTCCATACGCTCTTTAATAAGCGGATTACCTGTGCAAAGTGCCTTGACCTCACTGTAATTCAGAACAGCTTCGTCAACATCTTCACAGTTTCTGACCGGTGTCTTGCTGGTCATAATCTGCGATATACCTTTCTGCTTATTCTCAATTATCTGATAGAGATAGGCGTCAAACGTATCTTTCGTGACGTAACGGTAAACATAAACCTTGTCATTCTGATTGCCTTGTCTTATTATTCGTCCTTCTCGTTGTTCAAGGTCGGCAGGACGCCACGGGCAATCAAGATGATGTAATGCTATCAGTTTGTCCTGCACATTAGTACCTGCACCGCATTTTGCAGTCGATCCGAGAAGCACACGCACATCGCCTTTGCGTACCTTTGCAAAAAGCGTTTGCTTTTTTGCATCGGTATTGTAATCGTGTATGTAGGCTATTTCTTCTTTCGGAACACCCTTTGCTATCAGCTTGTCACGTACATCATCGTAAAGATTAAAACTGCCGTCATTCTTCGGAGTTGAGAAGTCGCAGAAAATCAATTGCGTCAGTCTGTCCTCTGCAGTGCTCTGCCATATATTGTAAACTTTGTCAACACAGAGATTTACTTTTGAATTATCCTCGTCCGGCAATAAAGGATTCATAAGTCGCTGATCAAGACCTATCTTTCTGCCGTCCGAAGTTACTTTAAGCATATTGTCCACGGTTGGATCAACAAGTTTGTCGTGTATTTTTGTTGCTCTTTCTGAAAGACCTTTCATCAGCTCTTTCTGCATATCGGAGGGCTCGGCGGCGATATTTTCAAACACAGCTTCCGGAACGTTCAGTTCAAGGTCATCGGCGGTCTTTATATCCGCACATTCCTTGAATATCGTCATCAGCTCCGGGAGATTATGAAATCTTGCAAATCTTGTACGCATTCTGTATGCGTTTCCTTCCGGTGCAAGCTCCATTGTATTAGTAATATCAGCGTAATTTGCCGCCCATGCGTCAAAATGCTGTAATCCGAGCCGCTGAAGTGTACCTGCCTGCAAGTACCTCATCATCGTGTATAACTCTGTCATACTGTTCGATACCGGAGTGCCTGTTGCAAAAACCACACCTTTGCCGCCTGTTATCTCATCAAGATATTTACTCTTGTAGTAAAGGTCTGATGATTTTTTTGCTTCCGTCATCTGTATTCCGGCAACATTGCTCATCTTTGTCGGCATATACAGATTTTTGAACATATGGGCTTCATCGATGTAGATTCGATCTACACCGAGTTCTTCAAACGTGACTACATCGTCAACTTCGTTATCAGTCAGCTTCTCAAGACGGGCTTCGTAGTTTTTCTTTGTCTTTTCAAGCTGTTTTACACTGTATCTCTGCCCATCGTCAAGATAACGTTCGTTCATATCCTGCAGAGCATTCTCAATCTGACGTATATCTTCTCTGATATATTGTTTTCGACGTTCATACGATAACGGAATTTTAAGCAGCTGTGAGTGTCCGATGATAACCGCATCGTAATCGCCTGTGGCGATTTTAGAGCATAACAGCTTGCGGTTTTTCATTTCGAAATCCTTTTCGGTTGCGACAAGGATATTTGCACCGGGATAAAGCTCCATAAAGTCGCTTGCTATCTGTCCGACTATGTGATTTGGTACACATATAAGGGACTTGTGGCATACGCCGATATATTTGCTTTCCATTGCAGACGCAACCATTTCAAAGGTTTTTCCTGCGCCGACAACGTGCGCAAGTAGTGTGTTACCGCCGTACAGTGTTCTTGCAAGAGCATTACGCTGATGATCAAACAGCTTGTACTTTTCGCTTGCTCCGTGTAGCACAAGGTGACTGCCGTCATAGGTTCGAGGTCTTGTTGAATTGAACAGCTCGTTATACTTCTCAACTATATTCTGCCTTCTTTCCGGATCTCTGTATATCCAGTTTGCAAATGCTTCCTTAATAAGCTCCTGCTTTTCTTGTGCCTTTTCGGTTTCCTTTGAATTAAGCACAGATTTCACTTTGCCGTCAACATCAACAACTCTGTCATAAACCTTGACAGTACGCTGATTTAACGTATGTTCGAATATCTGCAATGCGTTCATTCGGCTTGTGCCGAATTCGTTGTTAACTTTGACATTGGACGGCTCAGAGCTTTTATTTGATACGTTGAATTCACCGGTTACCGGAGAATAGTATGTCTTGATTTTCGTTCTCCAGCTTCCGTAAGCGTCAAACGTATCACGGATGAAATTATTATAGTATTCCGGATCAAGCCAGGTTACACCGATTCGTATATCTATATCAGACGCTGTAAGTGGTGCCGGCATTACCTTTTCAAGGGCTTCAACGTTGTGTTCGTACTCATTGTTTGTGAGTGCGGCAGTCCTTGCGAATGCCAGCTTGTCACGGATATTACCGCTGAGGTATTCATCGGCGGTAACGTATATATCAGTCTTATCCGGACGAGGTGGGAACGGAGGTACTTTATATATAGCACCTGCGTCTATACAATCCTTTATCGTCTGTTCTTCCGAAAGTCCGCAAAGGCTTGCCATATACGGAATATCAATACAGCCTTTCTCACAAAGAGAAACGCCGATACTTTCAACGGCTGTTGACACACTGACTACCGTCTTTACAGGTCTTACGGTATTCTTTATAAATATATCAGCCTTACCGTTGTATGTGTTATCTGTCTTATCAAACTTTTCGAGCGAGCGTAACAGATAGTATGAGCTGTCTGCGCTGAATGCCGTTTCGTTTGCCTTGCTGTTCACATAGCCGTATTTCTTTACGAAAGCGTCATAATGCTCGTTCAGTTCCTTGCGTGTATTATCAATATCCGACTGTTCATAGCCGAGTAACTGTTGCTGAAGCAGACTTCTTGTAATTGTTTTAAGGTCAATCATTGCAGCTATTCTGTCTGCGCCTTTATCAACCTTTGTCATTATGCTGTTTTCACGGTAATACACGTTACCGTTATACAGCGTATACGTGTAGTTATCCACACTTTCATCAGCCGGAATTGTTTCTTTTTTCAGCTCTCCGTACTTGATTTCATCCTGCTGAGGAGTATACGGGTGATATTCGCCGTCTATTCTTGTAACTGCGTTATGCAGGTGCGACACGATGTCGTACCCTTCGGGAGCAACACAGGCTGTTGCTGTTGCGTCACCGTACATACTGTACTCTATGCCTTGTTTCATTTCACCGATTATCATATCGGGATGATTTACAAAGTAGCTGTTCATCGGTATGCCGTTTTCATCTGTGTCTAAGTCAAGCCATTCGCAGTTTTCACTGTTTACCGACTGTATCTTATCCCTTTTCTGCAGAAAGATAATATCCGATGTAACTTCTGTGCCGGCTACGACTTTAAATGCTGTGTTTGGCAGTCTGACTGCACCGAGAAGCTCGGCACGTTCCGCCATATACTTTCTAAACTTGCTGTTTGACTTATCAAGCGTACCGCTTGTTGTGATAAAGGCGATAAGTCCGCCCGGTCTTACCTTATCAAGCGATTTTGCGAAGAAATAGTCGTGTATGTTCAAATTAAGGCTGTCGTATCGCTTATCGTGTACCTTGAACTGTCCGAAAGGCACGTTTGAAATAGCGGCGTCATAGAAGTTATCGTTCAACACACGCTTTTCATATGCTCCTTCGATAATATTTGCCGATTGATACAGCTGTTTTGCTATTCTTGCGGATATGCTGTCAAGCTCTACACCGTACAGCTTTGACTTTTCCCGCATTTCTGACGGCATAGCTCCGAAAAAGTTACCTGTGCCTGCTGAAGGGTCCAGTATATTTCCGCCGTCAAAACCGATACTTTTAAGTCCGTCATAGACCGCACCGATTATTTCGGGGGAAGTATAAAACGCTGTCATAGTGCTTTCTCTTGCATTTGCATATTCCTCAGAGGTCAGAAGCTCCGATACTTCGTTATATTCATCAGCCCAGGACTTGTTATCAGCATTAAATGCGGCTGACAGACCACCCCAACCGACATACTTTGCAAGCACTTTCTGCTCATCGGGAGTAGCGTTTCTGTTTTCGCTTTCGATGGCTTTAAGCGTCTTGATTGCTTCAATGTTATGTCTGAAGCGTGATTTTTCACCGCCGAGATCCGAATAATCGTCCGATGATAATGTATAATCTGAAAGCGTCTTTTCTTTTTCTGACGGCTGTTCTCTGATTATTCCGAGAACCGTTTCAGTATCAAGCACTCTGAATATAGGATAGCGGTATGTTTCAAGCATCGTCATATCCTGTGCCGATACAGTGCCTTCATTTATACTGTCAATCTTGTATTTTCTGTTTTCATATTCAAATTCTTTGCCAACGTATTCTGTGTAATCGGTATGCGGTTCTTTGCTTTCTTTTGGAGTAAGGTCGATTACAATTGATTTTAACTTGACCGGTTCCTCCTGCTTTACTTCATTTTCCGCATCCGTCTTTTCGGCTACAAACGACGGTTTTGTATATCTGTCGTTTTTTATTGATCTGAATATAGTTTTGGCACAATCTTCCCACGAAACGTGCTTCTCGTCAGATTTTATGCCGTCAACAGATATTCGGAACACTGCGCCTTTGGCGGATATTGCGTTGAAGTCAAACTCTCCGGACATACAACCGCTGTTTTCGTATATGCTTTTTAGATATGCGGTCTGAGCCTTTGTGTCAATGTGAGATGTAAAATATTCTCTGATTTTGCCTTTTGCACCTTCAATATGTCCGTACTTTCTGAAATACATCTCGATATGGTCTGCATTTACATACGGTGTTGCCGGGAACGGAACATATTCCTGTGCTGTGTAGTTGATTTCTTCTTTCAGCAGGTCAGATAGCTCTGCAGATACGGTAACCGGGTTGTACATATAACCGTTAAATCTCTGTACTGAGCGGTCAGCTTGCCATTCATAGGCATAACGCATAAAAGCGTTGGCTGTTTTTTCAAGCCATTCACGGTCATGAAGCAGTTTTTCCGCTATACATCCTATTGTTTCTGATGTATGCGTAAAATCGCTGTCATCAATATCAAGTCTGATATTACTGTCCTTGTTCTGGCCCCGCCATAACTCCCACATACTGTTTGCTGTCTGTTTTGCTTCAATTTCTGTTGATGCGTCAATCACAGTCTGCGGTGCGTAAGTGCCTTCATCAAGCATTTTCTGTATTCTGTCTGTAGCTTCCGTCCAGGATATGCTTTCCGACTTTCCGCCAACTGAAAATACACTTTCTCCCGCTTTTAATGTAACACCGCTTTCGGAAAAGTACGCAGATAACTTATTATCGAGGCTCTTTATACCGAAAGCGGTATCGTTAATTTCTTCTCGATAATGTGTAAGATACTGCGATTTAAGAAAATCCGCACGTTCCTGTGCAGTATGACCGGGCTTTTTGAAGTATGCAATTATTGTCTGTCTGCTGTTACGGTTTTTGATACTTCCGATCCTTAACAGATTATCAAAATGTTCAGACTTGATATTTTCTACCGGAAGTACAGAGCTTTCTGTGACAGCCGGTAAGTTCATTTCAAAGAAAGTGAGCTGCTCCCCATTTTCTTCTTTCTGCGGCTCTATATCCACATAGTCAGCCTGCTTGTCAAGCTCGTCGGCTGACAAGTATTCGTGCGAATTTATCATATCATTGACTATGTCTGCAGCACAATCCCAACTTATGTGCATATTTGCCGTCATACTGAGATAACTCGGACCTTTCCATAGCTCGAGTCCGTGTATATCGTTATGATAACCGTACCGCTGATCGCCTACCATAATCTCGGTATAGGCTTCATCGTAAGCAGATTTCAGATACTCGGCACGATTAATTTCATTGCTGTCAGAAAGAAAAAATCCTGCTATTTCCGACTTGCTGTGTTTCAGAAAGCGGTCATAACGCAGGATAATCTGAATTTCTTCTCCTGTAAGAGTTTCGGTAATCTCATTTTCTTCGGATAAAGAAACAACAGTATCATTTTCGCTTGATACTGCTGTTTCTTGTTCGGTTATGCGTAAACTATCTCGCTGAGTACCTGTTCCTCTGCCATCATTCTCAGCGAATTGCAGATTCTCGTCCATTCGAGCGGATTGCTGTTCTGCAATGCGTCCGTCGCTCCGTACTTCTCCCTGTTCTTCTCCACGAATTCCGACACTCTGCTGATACACTGCTCGTTCACCGTCAGCAAGTGCTGCTCCAGTTCTCCGTTTATCATCAGCTGATTGAACGTCATCGGTATCGGCTTCTGCTCTCTGAGGAATTTCAGCCTCATCCTGCCGTACTTGCCGATGTCGATCTTCTCCTCCTTCGTATCCGAGAACGGAAGATATGTTTCCGTTTTCCTGTCGAATTTGTATGTTATCTCCACGCCGTCTATCACTTTCGTTATCGTTTCGGGCTGTTTCTCGTATGCGTTCATAGTATTCCTCCTTCAGAATAGCTTTCATTGTTTTTTCGATGCTGCGTAATACGTCTTCGCTTGTCTGATTGATAATATCTCCGACAGCGGTTATAGCGTTTACAGTGTCAAAATTGTATATGTCACTGAAATCTGCGTCATATTCGATACCGCAACGGTGAAGTATTGCGTATGTGGCACTCTCACTGGCGAAGCGTTCGCAAACCGCCGATAAAGCGAATTCGTCAAGTTCTTCCGCCGCCGAGCCCTCCACTGATTTTATTATATTACTTTGTACATCTTTTGTCAAGTATGCTATGCGTTCACGGACAATTTTCTTGATTGCTTCTTCAAGGTTGATTGCGTCCGTAACGCCGTATGCCTGCTTAAGTTCGTTGTACACACGTTCTTCGCAGGTATCATCAATCGTCCAGAAGTACGGAGTTTTCGACTGTTCATTTACCTTGACGGTATTCGATATATCAAACACATAGCGTATACTTGTAACATTGACGTTATCAGTCGAATATACAAGACCGATTGCTTCGCTTGTACGGATAACACGGCGGTTCGTTGCCTTTTTCCACGTTTTTATCTCGGCACAGGCTGTAGCATTCGGCTTCTGTGCAAAGATAGATACGCTTTCCTTAAAACCATATTTGTACATTCTTGACGAGGTTTCAAGAAACTTTTTCCATTCTTCCTGCGACCTGCTGAAGCGTTTGAGCTTGGCTTTCAGCAAGTCGTGATACTGCTTTGAGGTAAGCATAGTATATTCTCCTTTAAACGTTGATTGAGTTTGTGTTTCAGCCTACAGAATACTTTCTTTTTTCTGCAGGCTTTAAATGCCTGTGGCATACTGCTCCAATGCCCATTGATCGAGCTTGTACACATCAAAACTGCTGTTGGTGCTTTCAAGCTGTGTCCGTATTGTTGTTTTACAGCTTTCGGCAAGCGAGAATACAAGCGATGTTATGTATGCTTTAAGATTATTTATCTTGCTCCTGTGCTTTTCACAGCAATCTGAGATATACTGCATACCGTTCTCATCAATACAGCTGACAGCTTCCGATACTTCTCCCGGTGTCTTGTATTCGCCGTGATAGTAAGTGCCTTTGTCCATAGCTGTCTGCATAACATCAGCAACCGTCTTTTGCTGATGTTTATATAACTTCTGATTATTTTCTTTTGTTTTATTATAAGTATGTTCTGCCGAAACGGCGTAACTTGTTGCTGACTTTCGGCTGTTCTTGTTCTGCCGTTTTGGCTGAACAGCAGAATCGCCTTCTATTGCCTTTGATTTTGCGGTTTCCGCAGTAGTTTCACCAAGAATTGCTTTTCCTTTTTCGATAAGTGCAACTATTTTTTCGTAAGCGTTGCAAATAAAAAAGGAACGCTTTGCAGGCATTCCTTTACGTTTGCATTCGATAAGCCCCTCTTTTACAAGAATGGCTATGGCTCTTTTCTGTGTCTTTTCGGACAATGCAGTGCTTCGCCATAAGTCATCAATGGTCGAATAAAACCAGTCATCCGGTATCATATCGTGCTTGTTGTAGTATGCATACTTTGCAAGCAGAGCATTGTATATAATAGCTACTTCTGCACCAAGAGCGTGTGACAGGTAGCGATTCGCACTGACGGTATTTGTGGCATTGATAATGTCAAATACTGTGTTCAGCTTTTCGTTCATTTGTCTGTCCTCCGTTTTTAACCGAGTATTTCATCGAGCTGACCTGCAAGTCTTTTAAGCTCTCTCTTAGCCCTCTTTGTTTTAGCCTGCTCACTAACGTGAGTTATGAGAAAATCCGAGAATTCCGATACCGTCATATTGCAATGATCGGTCATAGCCACCGCAAAAAGCAGTTTTGTATCATCGGCTAAATCACGTCTTGCCATAAGTTTTTTCGGAAAATAAATGTCGCTACCGTTTGTGATAGCGACAATATGGTTTATTTTGTTTTCTACTGCAGTCATATTTTTCTCCTTTTTCCTTAATGGTTATTCCATCAATCTATTTCTAATTCTTCATCATCTTGATTGTAGCGGTTTTCTTCAATGCCTTTTTCCCGGCTCACGATAATCTCGGTCAGACGTTCCACTATACTATCAGCGGTATCTGTTACATCTATCAATTCACCATTCCACAAGGCACCATACAAACCTCTGTGATTAATATTGTTTTTGGCTTTAATTGCCGTACCGCCATCTCTTTCCCATCCTTCAAGGTTTTTGTTATAATCGTCTATCAAAATATCATTTTCAGATATTTTGATATGATATTTGCCGTTATCGTCTTTGTACATATAATTGCCCGGCACACAAAGTGACTTAAAGCCGGCGGAGCTTTCCATGAGTATTCTGTGTTCTTTGTCTACGTTAGGCAGATACTTATCAAGCCATGCGTTTTTTTCCGTGATGCAATAAGGTGTTGTGATAGCCGTCGACAGCACATACACATCGACATTTGGATGATTATCTATGATGTGCTTTATTGCCTCGACAGCATTGTCAAACGGTTTCAGCCCTGCAAAGAAGCCTTTCTCAAACATCCTTTCAAGATACAGCTGTTCATCGTGAAACCTTGCAAGAGTACCATCCATATCGACAAATATTCTTATCTTATCGGTCATATTTTTCTCCTTTTACAGTTCCGGTTCCTCATCGTTCTCGTCATTCTGAAATTCGTTCCAAGTCAAGCTGTCAGCTTTATCACTTCTGCAGTTCAAATCAAACTTATAATTTTCGGCTCCTTGAAGTTTAATCAAGCAGCCAAAGTTACCCGCCGTGTACACGGATATTTGCTTTGCTTTTGCGGACCATTCGAGTTCACCGAAGTTGTTGTATATTTCAAGGCTGTCGGTAAACTCAAATTCCTTGTGATAGTGTTTTGGGATAAGGGTATCCTCATCAACTACATAGGCACTGTAACTGCCATCTTCTCCAAAGCAAAGTTTTTCTGTTGTGCCGGTGATTGTTTTGAGCGTTAAATACGCTCTTTCACTGCTTCCTATATAGGTCTTATTGTAATCTTTATAGTTTTTCATTTATATCTGCTCCTTTTTCATATTTTGAATTCATCCTCATCATCCATCAGAATGCCGTCAATACTCTCTGCATCGCTATCAACTGTTGTTTCGGCAATGGAAACAAAACCTTTGTCATTGCAGTAATCGGCAATCTGAGATTGATTATTGGTCAAGAGCCAACGCACAAGCGGCTCGATTTCTTCCTTCGGCAGTCCCATAACACTGTCTGCTATGTCAGCGTAATGGATTTTGATTATATCGCTTTGCTTTTTTTCTTTCTGTGGCTTTTTTTCAAGGATTTCTGCAATATCATCAACCGATAGCGGCTTAACAGTTGCTTCAAGCTGTATTTCTTTTGCCTGTTTTTCATCTACGGTTGCCTTTTCGCCCTCGCTGATGAGATACTCCGATAAGCTATTCTGAGTTTCTGTATCTACAGCTGATACCGTAACGCCGACAGATAATTTAATTCTGTCTGTGTCAACCATATCGAGCAGTTCCGGTGTTAGCCTGCTGATTGCAATGTATCTCTGTACTGATTTACGGCTTTCGCCGTTCTCCTTTGCAATTACTGCTGTAGGGTTTGTTGCTCCGAGTTCTTTCAAGCAATCCTGCTTTATTTTATACGCTAACGCACGTTCTTTGGCGGTCAGCTTATGCCTTTGTTCAAGGTTTGTATCAACCATCATCAACTTTCGCTGTGTAGCCGTAAGTTCATTTCTGACAACTGCGTCTATAGTGTCCATGTTGTTTTTCTGACACGCACGGAAACGGTTGTGTCCGGCTATAATCATATAGCGTCCGTCAGATTTACGGCTCACGATAATCGGCTGTAATAAGCCGTTGACCTTTATGCTTTCTGCAAGTTCGTCAATTTTATCGACTGTGTACGACTTAAACGGGTGCAGACTTTCCGTATAAGGATCAATCATATCTATCGGGATAGGTGTTATTTTAATTGTATCATCCTCAGCCGGCAGAGAAGAAAAAGAGGAAAGCCCATTGAGCTTTCCCTTTGCCTTTATATTTGTAAAATCAAATGCCATTGTTTTATCCTCCGTAATTTCTTGATTATGCCTTTTGTAACAGTATTTCGGAGATAGCCCTGTCCATGTAGCTGCACCGCCTATTTTTCTTGCTGTACCATTAGCCGTGCAGTATACACAATATATATCGAGTGCTTTGTTATTGTATTCGTTTTTTTCTTGTGTAGCATACATAAGATGTTCACAGTGCTCACCATATATACTGCCGCAAAGATGTGTTCTATCCCATTTTTCTTTCAAATTTGTTGAAGCCATATTATTTGCATCTCTCAATAAGCTCTCTCGTCAACTCAGCATACTGTCCGCCGAGTTTTGTCCCTATCGTCATAGCTCTTTGCTCAGCAGTACTGTTGCTTGCCATAACACTTTTTGATATACGGCTGTCAAAGACAAGACTGCCGTATCTGCTCTTGAGTGCTTCATCAACACCCTTTGTCATGTTCGTGTTATCACACATTGTTTCTATAACGCCGTAAACCGTTAATGCCGGGTTGAGTTCCTTTGCCATTGCGATTATTTCTTCAAACTGGATTATTCCGTTCAGTGCAAATTTCTGTGTCTGTACAGGTATAAGTACACCGTTAGCGGCTACAAGTGCATTGACAACAAGGATTCCAAGCGACGGTAAACAGTCGATTATTATGTAGTCGTATTTATCGAAAATTGCTTTTGACAGCAGCTTGCGAAGTATCATTTCTCTGCCGATTGCGGATGCCATAAACATATCTGCCATAGACAGTGAGATGTCGGACGGAATGTAGTCTATTACGTCAGCGGTGCTTGTCAGAATAGCGGCATTTATCATATCATCTGTGATATTCTTAGACATTTCAGCCTTGATCAAGTCGGTAATAACCGGCGTTCCTTCGTCACCTGTATATCCGAGATAGTCAGACAGATTACCCTGTCCGTCAAGGTCGATGCAAAGGACATTGTATCCTTCACGCTTGAGATTAGCCGCAAGATTAACAACGGTTGTAGTTTTACCGACTCCGCCTTTCTGATTAGCTACAGTAATGATTTTTTTCATAAGTAAACCTCTTCTTTCTGTTGCAGGGCAACACATATTGTTAAGCCTCTTTATAAAATAAAAAGCAACGGAAAAGGACGGCAGGCTTACTTTTCCGTCCTACAGTGTAGCTATCACTGTCCGTTGCCAAGAACGACATAATCACAATTCCCATCATAAGTACGCTTTAACGTACCCTACCTCTTAATTTGTCGTTCATGCGGTATAACCGCTTGTGAGAGCCGCCGGAGTTGCACCGGCTTTACACTGTTGCTCCCATATAAGGTGCGACACGGTGTCGCACCTTTTCTTTACATTTCTATTTCTTCGTCCTCAATATTCTCCGAATTTAGGCTATCGTTTTCACTGTTCTCGATTTCATCCTCATTTTCATTTACTTTACCAACAACTTTTAAATATTCATACATATCCGGTCCAACAAGTATCGGACAACGTCCATTCGGGGAAGAAAACATATCTAACTGATACATCATTTCTTTGTCTTTATCAACAAGAAACAAGCAAGTATCACCAAATTTGCTTTCTGCAAGCACAACGTTTTCCGGGAGTTCGACACGATAGGCTTCGCTTTCCATAAAAAAGCCGTCGTTATGTTCGAAAAAGTCCCAACTCCATTTGGGTTGAAACAGATTCCTTGTATCCCAAAATTTGTACATAACAATACTATTTGCCATAAGTTTAACCTCCGTTTTATATTTTTGGGCATATCCGGTTTAAGAGAGCCGGCAGAGTTGCACTGCCATAGGATGCTGTCGCTCTCATATAGGTGCGACATCGTGTCGCACTATAAAAGTCGCATTGCTTTATTTTTTGATCATTATTTTCTTTTACGGACTTTTTTCTGACTTTTAGATGATTTGGATAAAACAATGGCATCAACATCGGGTTCTTGCGTGTCTGCAAACATATCGGTATATTCATCTATCTGCTCTTGAGTCAAACTACAACTTATGCTTTTATATATAGCTCCTGCGATAAAGAATGTTCCCGATATTACATAGTCTCTAAATACACGATTTGGTTTTTTTTCTTTTCTTTTATCCCAAAAATATATATCTGTTATTTCATATAGATTGCACCAAAGTGCAGTATCATCGTCAATACTAACACAACGATAATCTTTACCGACAATTTTTTCCTTACTCCTTATACTATTTTCAATGCTGTGTACATACGGTTTTTTCCGGGGTTCTACTATCAAAACATCCATTGAATCGTATGTCTGTGTTGCGTTAATTCTATCGTATACTGCAAGCGTCATTCGTGCATCGATAAGGCTGTCATGAGCGCCATCAGAATCAAGATTATAATAATTAGCTACTGTGGTAAGTTTTTGATACTTGTAAGAACACCTTGATGGGCTCCATTCACCGTATATTTCGGCGAATTCTTCCATAACATCTATTATTACTGCTTCGGGATTTATTTGTATACCTGAATATTTTAAAAACGCCAAATCAAATCCGGTGTTATAACCTATTATTTCGTCTGCGCTATCAAAGATAGCTTGTATTGTATTGCGGTAATAATCGAATGTCGGACACTCGGCTATATTTTCGGGCGATATTCCGTTTACTGCTTGTGCTTCAGCCCATTCTCGGTTATTCTTTGGCCTTATGTATTCGTTGAATAGCGTATTACCGTTTTTGTCGATTATAGATAACTGAAGTATCTCGTCGTAACCTGGATAAAGCCCGGTCGTTTCCGTATCTAATACTATCGTTTTGAGTTTTTCGTTATCATTCATTTTATCCGTTCCTATTATTTGTTTCATATTTTTTCCTTCATAAGTGCGACATCGTGTCGCACCTGTTAAATGATTACTGTTGCGTGTATCCCTTCTTCTTTTCTTCTTCAATCATAGCCACATATTTTCCGTAGCTCATATTTCGTTCAATTGCTTTCTTCTCAATTTCTGATATTTTGATTTCACTTTCAGTTTTTCGCTTATTTGGTGCGATAAAGCTGATTATCTTTGCCGGCATCAGCTCACCTCCTTATAAAAAAATAAAAAGCACAGACGAACTGTGCTTTGGAATATTGGACTTACATTCCCAAATGTGATATAATAATCGAATTAATTGGAAACGGAGATAAAATATGACGAAAAAACAATTACTTGACAAACTTGTGCTTATCCTCGAAAGCGAAGATGCTAACAATACCTTGACTTTCGAAACCGCTTTAGAACAATACATAAGGAGTAAAGAAAACATTCTGTCGCCATCAACTATTAGAGGATACCGTATACTTCAGCGAAACGCTTACGATTATATTAACAATCTTACATTGTCAGAAATCAATGAATTAGTGTTGCAAAAGTGGGCTAATCACAATGCAATCAAATACGCATCCAAAACGATAAACAATCAATTCGGTTTAATTACAGCTGTTTTCAAGCAAAATCGAATCGAAATAGACACATCATCATGAAGTGAACCCCAAAGTTTAGACAAAAATGTATTAAGTATTTTGAGAATGAGTT